>ERZ1034980.77-NODE-77-length-91397-cov-33.554050_pt1 | contig 91397 bp, 142 predicted proteins | sample MGYA00520622_ERZ1034980 | MGnify/ENA primary metagenome ERZ1034980 (study PRJEB33766, sample SAMN09781791) | gut metagenome | biome: gut microbiome | host: Homo sapiens | place: Madagascar | study: EMG produced TPA metagenomics assembly of the PRJNA485056 data set... | reverse complement strand
ATACTGTATATATTATATATAAGGAAGCGACACGGAAAAACTGTAGATCTGGGGAAAGAAAAAAGCCCACGACCAGAAAAAAGAAGCACCGTGTTTTAGCACGGCTTGGAATCTTTTCCGATCATGGGCTATATACTCTATATATCCATATCTAGGCTACATATAAATACTACATATAGTAGCTTGATTACATAATACAGCAATATGATGTATAAATCAAGTTAAATATTTTAAAAAACGCAAGTTGCACAAATTAAAAATTTACGGCTGAATGTCTGAAAATAGGCAAAGAAAAAGTGAAGCTTTGCGGCTCCACTTTTTTTGATTAGTGTAACATTTCAAAAATTAAATGATCAATTCGTTTCTCCATCTGTTCCCGCGTGCAAACCTCGTTTGGAACCGGACCCAGATGAAAAATTGTATAGTCGTTAATTTGCTTTAACTCTTTGTTTGCATTGCCCCCAGATCCCGGAAATAGGTCGCCGTTTTCTCCAATCAGCAGATTATCAAGCTGCATTTGAGAAATAACAAGCTTTCTGATATACTTTGACAACTTATCACCGCTTGGCAACTTATAATCTCCTTTGCGTTTATCTATCTTCCAAAAGCTACGCAACTTAATAATTTTTTTAAAGTCTTCACGCTTCATATCTTCCTTTCTCCCGGATCTAACCTTGCCGGGCAGGTGCTTTTAGTCTTTACCAGATTTCAACACCGAGCTTGTCGGCTGCTGCGCTTACTACGTCTTCTACGGTGTCACTGTCGGCGCTGTCGTACTCATCCACCATGTTGGCCAGCTCACACAGTCGGCGGCAGTCGTCCGGGTTCCATTCTCCATTGTGGCGGATGCGATACGCAGTAAGTTCTGCAGAATCATCCTCGAGGAGTGTAACAGCGTCAACATAGCGGTTGCCGTCTGGGTCTTCGTCGTCGATATAATCATTTGTGCAATTCTTCCAGTCTTCCATCTGTTCGATACAGTAATCTACATCATTGACCATAAAAGCGCCAACTTCACCGTCAAATTCGAGACCTGCGGTTTCAAAAAACTCATTGGCCCAATCTGGACCATATCCGCTGCCATCCCAAATTTTCATTGTAACTTCTACAAGCTTCTTTCCGTCTGTCATCTTCATATCTTTTTTACCTTTGCCCTTTGGGGCTTCCTTTCTCTCTTTGTGCCTTTAGTATAACTTTAAAAAGTTACTATGTCAAGACTTTTTTCGAAAGTTTTTTAAAATTCTTTCTTCTTCGGCTTGGTCTGGAGCATAGTATATAAGATGCTCCGGTTGCATGTGCAAAATGCAGCATATACGATTGATAGCTTCAAGGCTTATGCGTGTATCTCCTGCCTTGATCTTCCGCCATGTATCCTGCGACAAAACACCGCTTTTCTGCGCTGTGTAGGCTGTAACGCCTGCGGTAGCCAGTGCACTGGCTACGTCAAATTTAAACTTTATCATACTTGTAGTACTCTCCTTTCGCGTTTGGTGTATCGCTACATATATATAGTAGCTTTTTGGCGGCGAAAAGTCAAGAAAAAATATAACTAAAAAAAGTTATAAAAAGTCTTGACATAACTTTTAAAAGTGATATAATAAGGGTGTAAACAAAAAAGCCGGTTGCACTACCTACCAAGCAAACGCAACCGGCACCAATCAAAAAAAAGAAAGGTAGCTTGATTATACATCAAGCAAAGGAAAAAAACAATGTTATATTCAGAGTTAGCAAAAACTTACAGAAAGCTTTTCAAGAAGTATCCTAACATTTCTAGTCTTCAGGATTTCAGCGGCAAGATTTTAGAAGAAAAAACAACTTACATCAAACGCGGAACGCGTTGGGTTGAGACAAAGAAAGAAGAAAAAGAAGTATCGGCAACTTATGTTTTTAATGTATTTGATGCAGTACAATTTTTTAAAGACTTAGGCGGATACGAAAAAGTAAGTTGTGGCTATACAAAGGCCGGGTATCTTCCAGACGAGTTACTAAGTATCAGCCCTAACAGAACGGAAAAAACAGTAAGAAAATATTATTTCATTTAAAAAAAATAAGGTGGGCGAAAATGCCCACCTTTTTATTTGCTCCGTGCCTGATCAAGTAGCCGCTGCGTCTGCTCCTGGCCGTATATATCCATGATATCAAGCTGATACCGCGCATCAGTCAAGAGCCTTTGCAGGTCTACCGCTTCCGGGTCTGGTGTATGGTTTTTGGTCTTCTGGCTGGACGGCTCCGGCTCTGCCGTAGGTGCTGCAGGTCCTTCTGCATCTGGTGCCGCTGATCGGATACTATCGCGGTCTATAGCTGCATCGGCTGCATCTGTCAAAAACTGCGCTAGGCTTTGCCCTCTGGCGGCCGCTGCGTCTAAATACTTTTGCTTACATCCTTTTTTCACGCGAATATTTATTTGCTCAAGATGTTCTTTTTGATACTTCATGATTGCGTTTTTCTGCGCTTCTGAATACTTGCTCATTTTATACCTCCTATAAATAAATGGTCCTATTCCACCACTAGCATAATTATAGCATAGAAATGTAGTGCTAGCTATAGACAAAATAAACAAAAAATCTATAGCTAGCTTGTGAAATATCACAGTTGACTATAGCTAGCTATAGAAGTATAATACAGTCAGAAACAAGGAAAACAACAAACACAGAAAGGAAGTAAAAAAATATGAAGAGAACAAAAAATATGATTTATAAGGCATCCGATGAAGCAAGAGAGCTGTTTTTATATGCTACTAACTCAGGCGTTTTGTATGATCGCCAAATTAAGCCGAGTATCGAAAACCTCAGAAAAAAAGCAAGAAAGGGGACCTTTGATAAAGACAAGGCGGCAGACCTCTTTTATTATGTAGCTACAAGCGCTTCGGCCATGTATGATAAAGATTTTGGATTTAGCTTTTCTGTCCAGCAGCGCTTTACAGCCGCGGTTGATATGGTTGATTTTTACATTGATGAAATAGAAGAGATTTAAGCCGAAACGCCCCGGCTTGGGGCGTCCGTTGGGGATTGCCTCCCGGCGCTGATGATGGCAGGCAAGAAAGGGAAAAGTTATGACAACATTGCGTATTATTAGATTAAGTGAAAGCGATCCGGCTATGGTGCACGGTTTCCATTATAACGTCCAGATCTGGACGAAGGACAGCAACCGCGGCTGGTGCTATGCCGGAAACGGCAAGTTTTTAAAGACTGCAGGCGAGGCCCTGAAGTATGGCAAGGAACACGCCGATTTTTACAATGGTGACATGTACAAGAATTTTTACGCCTGCATGAGTGAGGAAGACGTTGAGTATTTTGTAGGTGTTTACAAGTGGCACGTCTTCCGTGTATATCCAGACGGAAAAATTGCAAAGGCAACTGAGCAAGAACGCGAATTGGCTGGAAAATGGCTTGAAAGAGAGAAAGGAAAGCGATGATCACAACAAAAATTGTCTTGCTGGGTGACACTCACCCGGCAAGACTTCGCGGTTATGGTTACAGTGTGCAGATTTTTGTAGATGGTGAATATAGTAATATTTGCAAGCTGTGCCGGACTCTGGCAGATGCTGAAAGCTACGCCGAGGAATTTTAAGTTTTGCGTTTCTCCGCTTTAGGCGGCGAGGTTCACGACCTGGGGACGCTATTTGGGCGGTGCAAATCGCCCACCGGTGAGGGCTACCCATGCGGTTATAAGTGATCTATACCCGGCGCAGGTGCTGCGATAAACCCCGGCGAGGTTGGCAAGAGGTTGAGACAAGAGCGACGCCGTCAAAATACAAGGGAAAAACATCAACCGCAAATGTGGAGGCGCTAACGTCCGCAAACGGCACGAGATCCAGAAAGCTGTATAATCGTCTGGACATCTAGCAGCTTATGCATCTGCTAACACAACCGATTGCATACGAGATGGGAACCGGCGAAAAGGTTAAAGGCTGTAAAGGTCAGGCGGTGCGGAAAGCTGCGGCAAGTACGGTAAAAACTGACAGGATAAAAGAAAGACCGTCTGGGGGTCCGTTACCCCTGTAGTGCCGGGGTGATCCGGTAAAAGATTTGAGAGCTACACGAAACGGCGTCATGCACTACTTGTCACATTTGGCAAGCATCACGGAGATAATAAAAAGTAATTATATGGAAATAGCAATACATACAAAAGAATGTATGTATTGCACAAAGCAAAGAGAGGTTAAAGCAATGATTTTACAGACGGTATCTATCAGTGCAGCACCGCGAGAGCTGCATATAAAGCTTTTCAAGGCTCACGGTGATGAGCTGGAGAAGCTTGAGAAAGAAATTGCAAGCCTTGACGCTGTGGCCCTTGTGTCATGGACGCGAGTATTCGCGGCGGTAAAGACTCCAGGTGTGGTGGCACACTGGGAAGTGCAGCACGAAATTGACGGCAAGGCATACACAGAGCAACGCATATTGCACGCATCCGTAAAAAATTCGGGCTGCATTCAGTTTTCTACAGCTCACATCTACCCAGACGAATATATCCCAGTGATGGATTCACAGTTTAAAAATGCAGCTGATTTTTTCAGATATGAAGCACCGCCATCAGCGGTTGTTACTATCGAAAAGGTTGCGTGAAACGGAAAGAGATGATAAGATGAAGGTAATTTGGGAACCAAACCTGCAGATTGAGAAGATGCGCAGCAGTGCAGAGCGTGCTATTCTCTGCCAAAAGTCAAGAGGATTCAAGACAACGATTGAAAAAAACATGAAAAAATGTTTGATGCAGTGGCAATGGGCATTAGTGACTTGTTACTCGGCGTGCTGATTTTTGGCAATATGGCAGTTGCACTGTATTTTGGGAGTGTTCGATAGGAAAATATAAAACATTTTGCACAATGCTTACAATATACAAGCAGTACTGCTATCTTATAATAGTGCATATTGACAAAGAAAGGAAGGGCAAATATGAACGAAGTAAGCGAAGAAGTAACTAAACTGATAAGTGAATGGGAAAGTGAAGTTCTATTATCGGGTAGTCCTAAACAGATAGCCTGGGCGAACAATCTAAGAAGAAAAGCATTGAAACAATTGGCTGAGGATTCGTTACAACCACTAAGGTTTCGGCTTAGTTGGATGGCTATGAAGTATTCTGTAGTAACTTTAGCAAAGAAGGCCGAACAAGGAGGATTCAACAAGTTCCTCCTTGACAACTTTAAGGAGATGTATCCTGCATTCGCTACTCGCGATCCGGATAACGCTCCGAGTAAAAAGGAAATACTAGCGGAGAAAAAGCAACTTTTTGATGCAATATCGAAAAAGATCCGTGGATTCAAATCGGCTTCTACTTGGATCGACGCGGATAGAAGAACTTACGGATTGCCGATTGATCTGGCCATTTTAAGCGTTCTTTCCAGAGGTACAAAAATTCCAAAAGGAGTCCTGAGGGAATGGGAATTGGACATATTTAGCGAGCAATAAGAAAATGGTATAAAATAATATAAAACGGGCACCGGGCAAGCTACACAACCCGGTGCATACCACGAATTAAAAAGAGAAAAAAATAAGAAATAGAAATTGTGGAGAAACGCAACGACGCAGAAAGGAAAATAGAATGCCAAAAAAAGCAAGCGGAGAGGGGGAGAGCATAAATGAGTATATAAACGGACTGATCAACGCGGACCTAGAAAAGAAAAGTGGAATAGCATAACAAATAAATTAGGCATTGGGTTAGCAACCTGGTGCATTTTCTAAAAAAATAAAGATTATGCGCATAATGTGATATGATAGAATTATCAAAAGGAAAGGAACTACCGAAGAGGTAGGAAGGCAAAGAAAAATGAACGAAGAAAAAATGAAACGAGTATTAGAAGCGGTAGTACAGCAAAAGCCACTTGCCAAAAATGATTGGCCGAGAGGGCACGAAGAATGGGGATGGTTGCTGGATAGAACATGTAATGTATACCAAGGCTTTGGATTTCAGAACAAAACATTAACAAAATCAGTTCAAGCTGTAGCCAAAGATTTTTGGAAATTTGTCGACAGAGTGTATCCGGAACATGAGGAATCATGGCCGGACTGGGTAAAGGATCTTGCTGCTGAGTTTGCTTCCGGCGATGAAGATGATGAAGACAAGGAAGAGAAAGAGCCAACAGAGGAAGAGATACGAAATAAGAATATAGAACGAACCCAAAAGTTAAGGGCTACAATTGAAGAATTTCAGAAAAATTGCACAGAAGAGTATTTAATGCAAATGCCAGCGGAAGAATTAGAAGCATGGAAAACATTAGCGAAAATCGACTGCCATTATAAAATCCAAGTGTGGTGCGGATATAGAAGAGAAACTACAATCACAAGCGATTTCGTAATCGACGATACGGCAGTAAATTTAATACGAGAACGCGAATGGGTAGAAGAAACACGAAAACATAGAGTTGCGCATTATTTCTATTGCTATAAAAGAATATAAAAAGATGCTGCCATACCGGTTGCAAGGAGAAAGAAGGGTAAATATGAATTGGGAAAATTTGCTGAAAGTGTATGAAGATATGGGTGTTGAGGATATTATCCCAATAGCCCATACAAGAATTTTACCACATATAAAGGTATTGCTCGATGAAAACGGAAATTACATAGGGGCGATGTTAAACGGTAAAGACCGTTTTACTATTCCGTGCACCATTGAATCTGAATCAAGGACAAGTGGAAACAATCCACATCCGATTCATGACAATATGCAATATTTGTCGGCAGACTATAACAAAGAAAAACACGATAAATATATGGAACAATTAGAAGCCTACATTTCTGAAGTAGATGACAAATTGGCAAAATCAGTATACAGATTTGTTCAAAAAGGATTGATGAGGGATGCTTTGCAAGGATTTCTAAAAAAGATTCCTTGTCCAGAAGAAAAAACTGTGGTTTGTTTTGTGATGGCTCCGCAGGAAGAATTGATAAGAGCAAGTTTTAGTGGAGAATATGAAAAATATTGCCTGAATCTTCTTCGATCAGGAGACGGGCAAAACAAGCAATGGAAAGACTATTATCTTCATAGTTTGGAACCAAACGGAATGTGTAGCATTACAGGAAATAACGATTTTATTCCTGCAACTTATCCGAAGGGCATTAGATTTGCGGGTGATGGGGCAAAACTTTTTATTGCGTCATCTCGTAATATTATGTTGAAAGGAATGCCGGCTCTTGTACCTGGTTACATAGCGTCACAAAAAATACTGCATACGCTTCAATGTCTGTGCTTTGAGGGACCACAATGGGCAAATCAGGTAATGCGCGACAATTTAAAATCTTTTAAAGAAATTGATTTAACAGCGGATGAAGAGAAAATAGTGAAAAGGTATATAAAAAGCACACTTAAAGAAGGTAAGGCGAGTCAAATAACTTCTGACTGTAAATAAAGGTTGGAGAATGTAAGAATTACTAATTGAAAAGACCGAAAAGGATGTGAAAATGGCACTGGAAGTGATTCGAAAGCAGAAAATTGAGAGAGGGGGTGAAGATGAATGATTGGTAAATATAATATTCAGATAGGCGATGTATTTGGGCAATGGGAAGTAATAGGGCAAGGCAGCAAGCCCTATTACTCAAAGTGTAGATGTACTTGCGGTACGATTAGAGATGTAAGCAACAGATCTCTTTGCGCTGGTGATTCTAAATCTTGTGGATGTAATAAGGAATACTTAAAAGCCAGACGAAAAGAATCTTCGGTTAAGACTGGTGATCGTTTCGGAATGTGGAAGGTGATTGGTGAATCAAGTAGACCGTATTCAGTTCTATGCAAATGTGACTGTGGGACAGTTAGAAACGTATATAGTCGTATGCTATTAGCAGGTAAATCTAAATCTTGTGGGTGCAATAAGGAGCATGTAAAAACTACCTCTAAAAAAATATCCGAAACCAACTTGAGAATTGCACAGAAAAAAGTCGGAACTAGTATCAATGGATTTAGAATTGTAAGTATTTTTAAGAAAAAGGGGGAGAATGTTTTTTATTGCAAAGCTATATGCCCAGTTTGTGGAAAAGAAACAGAAACCAAGTTGTCCAGATTGAAAAAAATTATATGTGCGTAAATTGTAACCGTAATAATGGGGACTTTTTGAAAGAAATACAGAAAAGCTGCTATGTGGATGGTTCTTGCTTGCCAAGCATTAGATCAAGAGAAAATGGAACTGTCAACAAAAATTCTAGTACAAAAGTAAACGGGGTTTCGCTTCAAAAAGACGGAAGTTATAGAGCATATATAACATTTAGACATAAACAATATCATTTGGGAGTATATGCTAGTCTGGAAGAGGCAGCATCGGCACGCAAAGAGGCTGAAAAAAAACTCTTTGGTGAATACATAAAGAGTCATCAGGGATGGGAAGATGAGCTAAAAGAAATCGGAAAGAGACATAGAAAAAAACCATAATAAAAAGTAGGGATAGAATCAAATCTATCCCTATTATTTTACAGTTCTTGACAGTACTTTACATTATTATACATTATTTTACTGTAAAATAATGTTAAAATCTATCGGCTTTTCTTACGGCGCTGCTTCTGTCTCTGCTGTTTATATTCGGTTCTTATGACCGTGATATTTCCGACAGTTTCCTCAGTTCTGATACGCTTCAAACTGCCAACATAGGTTATTATGCTGATTTCGTGTTTTTTTCCACTTCTACTGCCCATATCATCCCCTCAACTTTCTCGTAAGCTGCTGTCCAAATGATTCTCGATACGTAATTTTTGCATCTGTGTCCACATCAATAGGACGTCCAACCACTAAAATTTCTGTAGGATGGAGTCGGGAACACATTTCTTTGAAGCCCTGTCGATAACACTCCTTGCCTTGATCGGTAAAGCAGCCGTTTGTGCTGACTGCCAGCGTACTCTCTTCTGGTAGCCCTTCAAAACAAAACTCAAACGTCTCTGTGTTTCCCCAACCTACAGTTGGAATGACGTTACAGCCGTTCATAAATAGCCACCATGCCAGGGCACGACTTCTGTACACTTGATGCAGCTGCACGACCTTTGGCATAGAGTCGTAGAACGAGAAGTCAGGAGCGCATATGTATTTAAAATTTTCAAGTGTTGGAAGATACTTTTGCGGCTGATTCCATAATGGCTCGAACCGCGCATCGTCAATAAAAAAGTGGCAAAGCGCCTTCTTCGGATTTTTTTCTTTCACCGCCTCACAAAATGATACTGCATTAAGCCCACTCAGAGCAGCATGTACTGGGAGCAGTTTCGGAAATCCCAGCGGAGTAAGTTCGGATTGATAAAGATATCGCTCACGGAGAACATCTTTTTGCGTGTGAATCTTTGTGTACATCTGCCTTCCTTTCTGGCATATTGCCTAAAGTCGTGCGTGTACTGCGATCTTTATTTTATGCACAGTACCTAATTATATTGTTTCCTAAAAGCTGATATATAAGTTCGTCTGCAACAGTTACTATACTCCTGCCAAAAAGGCTTATAAAGTCTGCGACAATTTCCTCTGTTTCAATCGGGATAGAGTATCCATATTCCATTGCATGAACGTGTGTCAGCTCATGGCATAGCACTTTATCAATCATCTGGCTTGACAGATCATTACACATAAAGACGATCTTTAAATTGTTGTCGGTTACACCGAGAGTATATGTTCCGTCACTGCGTTGCAACTGCGGATCACCAGGGTTGACAAAGCAAACTTGCCAAGTGTTGTTATTTACTGTAAAAAACATTTGATACCCCCATTATAGCACATTTATAGCAAGTGCGCAATTGAAATAAAACCGGGAGCATCTGCCCCCGGCTGTACCATTGATTATATACGCTGTACCCAGTTTGTCATCTTGGTTTTCATCATTGTTTTTTCGGAAGCTGAAAGCCCTGGCATGATCTCTTTAAGGTCTTCGTCAATGACGGCCAGCAAGGACTCAAGCCCTCGCATGTTTGCGTCATTGTCTTCCTTGGTGTTAGCTTTGTGCATGTCCTTAGTCTCACTGTATGACCTTCTAGCACGGTCATATCGGCTTTCTGACTTCATTCCCATATCTTCTACACTTCTACCATCTGACGGCATTTGGGAGCCTCTAAGTGGGTCAGAGTAGTACATGCGCCCAAAGCGGAGTCTATCAAGATCACGCATACGCTCTTCTTCTGGCATATCAGCCCACTCATAATACATTTCTGGTGTCATGTGCCAATAAGGTGGTTCGTCATAACCGCGTCTGCCTGTGGTCCTTGTCCCTCTACCCTTTGGGGCAAATCTGCCGTTAGCGTATCTGTAGCGGTCGTAATAGCGGCGTGACGGGTAATCACCGTATTGCTCAACCATTTCCATGATTTCATCATCGTTTTGCAGCTTATCCATTGCCTCAATGATGCGATAATCTTTATCAAAGCAAGCAATGTTCTTAACGATTTCAGTCCAATCTTTTAAATCATCAAGATTCTGACCTTCGAAATTATCAATTCCGATAGCTTTGGCTTTTTCTTTGACACATTCCAAAATCTCTTTAGCCCATTTATGCATAGTCTACCTCCAATCAAGCAACTCTATTCACTATAAGGTTTGCATTGGCAACCTCAATAGCAACGCCACTTGTATTCTCAACTGCAATATTTACGCAGCAGCCACGCGGAACACTGATAAAAATGCCTGAGGACACATTGTTAAATTGAGATACTGCAGCTGGTGTTGAAATCATCTTGGAAGCAGGCACCGGCTCACCACTGATAGCAACGGCTAATGATATAGGAGCCGCAGTTCCACCGGCTGGAAGAGCTATATTCGCGGAGAAGTTTACAAAAAACCGTGCCTGACACTGATTCGTAAGACCTCTAAGAGTAATGATTCCACTGCCTTCACGGTGCTGTATGCAGTTTGAGCCCTTAACAGATGTGTTTGTAAAAGTTAAATTTTCATTTGCCGCAACTTCCTGTGTTGCGACTGCAACATATTCTGCCATTTGATACCTCCTTAAAATAAGGGACAGGCTCTATTTCGAGTCTGCCCCTTTGCTGATAGTAATACTGCGTTAGTTAGCAGACATAACCGTTTTGGTTAAGATACCGATATTTAATTTTGTCAGCAGTTGCAACCGCTATTGCATCCGCATCCATAAGCATAGCCATAGAGATTAGATGCCGGGAAAGACGGTACTGGAGTAGGTCTTACAGCGTCAATAATCTGATTGGTCTGTGCAGCCATTGCTGTGGTAAGCAGTGCACTCTGGCGATCCTGTGAAGCAGCTCTGCGAAGATCATTGTTCTCAGCCTGTAAGGCAGCAATCTTGTCCTGGCAAAGGTAGTCAAGGATGCTTCTCACACCTGCATTCTGACTGTCAATAATATCTCTGGTGTTGTTGTTCATAGTGTTCTGCAATGCGCAAGTGTTAGTTGCCATATTGTAATTTACACCCTGAATAGCTTCGCGTGTCTCGCAGCAGCAGTTAGCTAACTGTGCCTGCAGAGCATTTGTATTTTGCATATTAGCTACGGTATCAGCGTTGATAGCCTGCTGAATGCCATATCCAGTCTGCATAATGTTTGTGTTGATCCCATTGAATCCGGTTAACATGCTATTGTTAACTGCGTAAAATCCATCACAAATACCATTGTTGATTCCGTCTAACTTTCCAACAATCGCTTGGTGATCAAAACCACGCTGAATTGCGCTATCTGTGTAGGCTGCCGCGGTAGAACCCATGCCACCACCGTTATTGCCCCAACCGCCGAAGCCATTACCCCAGCCGAAAATGGCGAAAATCAAAATGATCCAGATCCAGCCCCAGCCGTTGTTGCCCCAGCCACCGCTGTTGTTGCCGTTACCATCAATGCTAGCCACTAATGGTACACTACAGTTTCCTGAGTTAAACATACTATTTACCTCCGTAATATTTTTTATATACATAATCTTGCGCAAGAATTAGTATCATGTTTTTATTGCATTCCAAATTGACTTTTTATCTGACGAACTGCGTCATCAACATTTATCCCTTTTTCTTTACAAAGGTTGCGTGCTAATTGTTCTACACCCTTTGTATCGCCTTTGTTTGCCATATCCATAGCATTCTTTAAAATGGGATTGCTCATGGCTTGGCTGTTTCCGGCCATCTGCTGCAAAAATTGTTGTGGATTCCTCATGGCTTGAAATAGCTGAAATGGATTATTCATTCTCATTTGCCTCCTTCTTTAAGCCTCCGGGTCTTTTAGAAACTATCTTCGGCACGAGTTCGTCAAACTTCTTTTCAAGGCTATCAAATCTTGCCATAAATGCCTGTGTAGCCTCGTCAGATAGCCCCATTTTCATTTTGGACATGTCAGCTGAACTATTTGCCGCATCTGGTTGTGAAGCTGTATACGGCTTATATATAATCGTTCTGATAGTTCCATCTGCATTCCATGATTTTGTGTAGATCTCTGACATGTCTTGCTTTGGGAATACGGCAACTGAACCGTCCATAGGCACGTCATTTGCGGTAATTTGCTCGACAGCTTGCACGACCTTTCCGTTCAGTCCAACCTGCTGCTGTGGCTGAATACTTTGCTGTTGATTAAAAAGCGGCTGATTTTGCTGCAGATCATAACGCGGCTGTTGGTATTGATACGGGTAATAACTATTATATTGGCCATACATTGTCTGCTGGCTGTACGGTTGATACATCTGGTTTGGTATCGGCATCGTCTAATATCACTCCTTCCTCGTCAAGGACTTCTCCAATGGCTTGAATCATCGCTGATTGATACTGCATTGGAATCATGCATACATCTGGTCTTTCAAATATTTTAGTTAAAAATGATTCGGGAAACATCATTCGCACCTTCCTTCCTCCTATTTCTGATTGTATTGTGCCATAAAACTAAGATGTAAAAACGACAGGGATACGACATATTAACGACAAAAAGAGCTGCCAGATAAACTGACAACTCTTTTAAAGAATATTTTACTGTAAATAAATGTCAAATATTGTCAAATAAAGTTAAATAATGTAAATAAATGTAAAAAACACTATTACAGCATTCGCAATTCTTCTCCCGTGTCCTTTGATGTGAGTTTGATAGAGACGTCATATCCTAACACTTCGGATATCTGGCGTATATCACTTTCCCTAAAATTATTTAATCTGAGCTTTTTAGATACATTAGATGGAGAACACCCTAACAGTTTTGCAAGCTGAGTGCCGTCCATTTCTTTCTTAAACATTATCGTTTTTATAATATTTGAAAATGTGTTTTTGCTTTCCATTTAGTCATCTTCCTCCTTTGGTTTAAGTTCTGCCTTGTAAGAGCTTAAATGTTCTTCTACAGCTTCAAGACTATTGGATTCCTCTGGTATCAATCGGTTGAGATAGTATAAAAAAGAATTATAAGCCTTTGACGTGCAATAATACTTTTCTGTGCCATTCACCGTAACTTTTCTACCTTTAAATGATATTGGGGATGCATTATCAATTAAAGATTTAGAAAAGTTCAATGCAGACTGTTTGACCATTCTTTGAAAATATTCAAATTCGGTGGCACTTGATGAAAGAAATCTGGACCAAATCAAATCTAGGTCACTAGAAAACTCATATTTTTGAAATTCAGTCGGATTTTGCTTGCCACTAGCCAACTGAATGTTGTATGACAATACGCCAATTTCATTTGTGATATAACGGCACAATTCAATGCCTGTAGATATGTAATCTACAAAGTTAGGATCAAGATTTGCTGTAAATCTTTTTGAACATTCATCGACAAACTTCATTGCCTTAGAGTCATACATCATTCCACAAGTTTGAAAGCTTGCGTTACTAATTCCGATTAAGCGCAACCATGTGGCAGTATCTTGATTGCTGCAAAGTATCTTGTCAAGTAGTTGCCACAATGGAACATCGTTAAATAAGCGAAGTGGTTTAGTGCTGTTACTGTTTAAAATGTAAAGTGCCATGGTTTCAGCTACAACATGTTCTTTATCAAAAAACTCCCCACCTAATGCATTAAATCCGGTTATGACACCATTTTCACGCTTGAGAAATATCATACGCGATTGGTGTGTGAACAATTCCGCCGGGTTAGAAGGTGGATCAATCTTTTTGCGCTCATCGGATCGCGGCAAGCGTTCCCATATCGGGCAAGGCTTAGGCCACAATTCTCCATTACCATTCTGCAAAGGGACTAGATTCATCATAAGCGTTTCAAAAAGATTTTTTCCAATCGCGTAAACAATAGTATTTTGTCCCAACCATCCAATACTGACTGATGGTAAACCAGCTTTACTTGGTTTCACAGAAACATCATCATATCCGTTGATAAAAAGAAGCCATCTAGCCGCTTCTGCATATGTTAGTTGCATTTTTGCTTCTCCACTTCTTGTTGCAAACATTCGTACCTTGTTGTTGCTTTCAGAAATCTCACCGTTTAATTTTGCTGCTGTGTATTCAGTTCCTTTTTTTGCCTCGTTTGCTTGATAGAATGGAGTGTCCGGATGAAAAAGCCAAAAACGTTCTCTGTATTCCTCTAAATACTTTAAAAATGCTTCTGGAAAACGTCCGAGACTCCAATAGCTTTTCCAACGACTGATAGCTTCATCCCTGCTTGAAAGCAGAATCTCATTGCCATTGGAATCGAATCTTGCAAATCCAGAATGGGCGACTGCAAGAAGTAGCCGTATCATTGTGACATTTTGAGTATCTGTTTCACCTGCCAAATCCATGTATTCATGACTGTGGGTGAAAACATCTTTAAGCGAGACTTCTTTAATGGCATAGTTAGGAAGCAATATACGCACCCAGTTTTCATCAAGCAAATTAAATTCTTTCTTCATATATATCCTTCTTTCTACAGTTCTTCACTTTATTTAACAGTTCTTTACATTAAAATAATGTCAAATAAGGTTAAATACTGTTATTTACTAATATATATATTTCTTGTAATGCATAATCTATATTCATACGGCTCAAATATCCAATTTTTGCATTCCAATCTTGAGCCTGTGCAATCATGGCATAATACAGTTTGTGGCTCAGGTGAGCAGTTACGAAGAACACAAAGTCAGATTTTTTAATGCCGCACTGCGCACAGTGCTGACATCTCCTGCGCTAATATATTGCCAATCTGGAAGATAAGTTTTGAGCTTCTTTATCAAGCTTGGATGTCCTCCAACGATTGTTCCACTAATGTTTTTTAATTGCTGAATTTGCTCTTTAGATAGCTCATTTGCAATTTCGGTTTCTGAATCGGATTCCAACGAAAATGTATGCTCTCGTAAAGCATAAAGCTCCCTGCGTTCACCCTCTACCTTTTGCAGCTCGGATTTTAGTGCATCATTCTTTTGCTTGAGTAGATTTATCTGATCAGATAAGCGCTGAATCTGTTCGGTATAAGCTTTTTGCTCAGAAATCCTGCGTTCCTGAGATTCAGATAATGCAGATTTTGCTTGAAGTAATTCATTTTTAATGCTCTCTACTTCAATATACACGTCTTCGCGATTGTGCTGGAAGTAATATTCTTTTGACTGCTTGTATGCCTTACACATAGCCAATATATAGCTCGTATATTTCGCGTAAGTCAGGAAATCCTCACGTATTCCTCCTCTTTTTCCGTGCGTATAAGCAATTGCTATTGCTTCCAGATCTTCACGCGTGAACTGCAATTCAGAAAAGATGGAAACACTTGAAAGTGATTCAATATCAAACACTGTAGTGTATCCAAATTCGTCATTTTTTGGTGCTAACTGGATCTGCTTAAATAAATCTTTTGGAAGCTGACTGATGTATGATTTTGCTCTTTCTTGGAAAGCACAGTCATATTTATTTAATCCTTTTTGTATTCTACGTTCTGGATTATATCCGCAGTTTGCAATGAAGTAAAGTAATTTATCGCATTCTTTACGTTCTATTAACTCTTGTGGCCACATATCTGAAAAGTAATAGCCTGCAAATAAATTACCATTAAAATTATCGTCCGAAACATGATCCGACTTTGCAAGCTTTACATAAATGATTTCTCCGATTACACTATCAAAATGAAGCGGTTCGTCTTTTGGAAGCCTTTTGAAAATGTTGTATAGCTTTCTGTATCCCTTTTTAAAAAGAATATCCAAAGAAATCTGTGCTTGTTCATCTTCTGTGTAACTATATTCGACGATTCCGAGTGCTTTTTTATAAGCTTCTTCTGTCTGCAGAGACAGTTCGTCCGAAAACAAAGCGTTGTAATATTCGCTCTGCTTCGCAGCATTATAATAAGCCACAGCATTCTTACTATATTCGTTTTCTAAATCTAATCGTATATGGCGTGCAAATGCTATAGCACAAGCATAAAATGGTATCAAGTTTACTTGTTCCATAAAATACCTTCTTCCTTTAATTTTAGTAAAGAGTTGTCTTATAGTAGTTGTTTATAATCCACATTAAAAAAAGAGAACGGGAAGGCACTGTAACAAAATTTTATTTTTTGATTACGTAAATAAGATCTATTTTTTGATTTATTATAGATCTCGTAATGTGTTAAGTACATTCCGAAGTCATTGCTCCATGTCTTTTCTAATTTGACCTTATATTCTGTAATATGTCCAGACTTATATATTCGTATCGCGTGATATCTGCCGTATATATCGGCGCTATCTGTATGCCATATGAATAAATCTACATATCCATTGTAATAATCTTTTTTAACTTGTTTGTACATGTTACAGCATAATTCAGTTGTTGGCAGATTAAATTTGTCAATATAATTAAATGCCATTGTAAACCCACCACTCGCAAACACAGTTAATACTGATACAATATCAATTGTTTTCATATTATTAGCAGATAGCAAACGCCGTAACGATTCTGCAATATTACAATTCCGTTCATATATTACATCGTCAAGTTTTCCTTCTGCAATAGCATTTTTAACACTAACTATTCTTTCGTAAATCTCATTGCTTACCATAATAAAATTCTCCTTTTAATAATTTTTGACAGTTTTATACCTTATTAAACCTTTTTTAATGTCAAATAATGTAAAGAATTATAAATCGTGCGTCCGCATGTATTCCTCGATAGCAAAGCAAGCAAATCCTGCTAAGGTACGACCAGATTTCCGGGCGGCTTCTGAAAAGGCTGCCTTTTGCGATTCAGTGCACGAAACACTGAATTGAATCTTGCGCTCAGCTGCCGGAACCTCTCTACGCCCTACATATCCGCCATTGGGACCAATCTTCGGAGTTGGGCTATATCCGGGTGTATACGTTCTATTTGGGTCAACTGGAACAGAGACAAATACAGATTTTTTTTCTGCCAGCTGGATATCTGGAATATCAGTTTCACTAGCGTCTGTAAAATCAATGCCAGCTGTCACATCAAAAGAAGTAGTAGTGGTGTTATCTTTCTTTCTCATCTATAATCACTCCTTAATTAGTTCTTTTGCGAACTGCGCATAATCAATGGCAGCGTTACAATTTGAGTCAAATCTCATGAGTGTTGTTCTAGTTGCCTGTGCCTTTTGTACGGCAATGCTTTCACGAATGGTTGTGCAAAATACCTTTGTGTTGAGTTGTTTGGCGATTTCTTCCAAGGAAGCTTTAACTTCCTGGGCGAGGAGCTGACGACTCTTATATTTTACTAACAAGAGTCCTGCGACCTCTAGGTTAGGATTATTTCTTTTCTTCACACCTGTGATGGTTCTATTCAATTCTGACAGACCTTGAATAGCGTAGCGGTCTGCAGTGACAGGAATGATAACTTTGTCAGAAGCAATAAGGCAATTCTTCAATAATTTATTATCGGCTGGAGCTGTATCGATAATAACATAGTCATAACCAGTTAATTCAGCAAGAGCATCCTTTAGTCTGAAATACTCATTCCCGTCGCTTGGGAATCTTTGATCTGCTGTTTTTAACTCTGGATCAGATGCAACTATATCACCAATTTCTGTTTTTTGAATGGCCTCCGCGATTGGAAGTGGATCTTCGATGTCTAAAATAACATCGTAGAGAGTTGCCGTATCTTTGGACACTGCTCTATAAGTGTCCGTGCTGTTACCCTGTGGATCAGCGTCAACCAGTAAGACCTTCTTGCCTTGTGACATTAAAATTGATGCAAGTGTAGTGGCTGTTGTGGTCTTTGCAATTCCACCTTTTTGGTTTGCAATACATATTACTTTCATAGTGAAGCCTCCTTTGTGATTACATTATTTTACAATTCTTAACCTAATTTGACATTTCTTTACAGTAAAATAATGTTTTTTTCTTTCTCAGTTATAGAATACCTTGTTAGAACTAAAAAGTCAATAGTTAGAACTAAAAAGTTATAAGAAATATCTTTAAGGTTATATGAAAACATTTCTTTACAGTAAAATAATGTTAAAAAGTGTTGTAAAAATCCCCTAGCATTATAAATACCAGGGGACTATTTACAGTTGGTTGATTTTTGATTTTATATCGGCAATCCTGCGGTCAACCGTCCTAGTTGACACAGATAACCGGGTTGCTATTTCGCTGATAGATTTGCCTTTAGACAACATATCGAACGTTAGCTCTTCATCTTCCGTGAAATTACTTCTAAGTTTGTAATCATCAAGCTTAGATTGAGTAAGTCTGTGTAATCTCACGGATCACATCACGACTCCTTAATTGTTAGCTCCTTGGAATCAGTTCTTTTGAGAATGATAAGCTGCCTATCTACATCTGGTATCTTCCAGCCATCAACAGATTCAGAATCATCTACAATGATAGGAAGAGTAGTAGCATATTTCTTCTGAAAAGCCTTACAAACATCTGTCTCGATTAAGATTTTTGCTCCATGATTAAGGTTTCTAGCGTATGGCTCACCATTTACGCAGAAGTCGCACGTTTCCTCCAGATCGCCATTAACAAGCTGTCTGAAAAATCTTACTTGGCAATACTCTAAATACTCGTTTACTTTGCTTTCCAGAAGTTCATGCTTGCGGATATTGAAGCGTTTCAACAAGTCGAGTTGTGCCTGTGTATCTGCAATTAACTGCTCGTTCTTTCGGCGCTCGATGTTAAGCTCTGCAACCCTTGCGTCAATCTTGGTATTGATTTCGGTTTTTGCAAGCTCTGCTTTTAAGCTAGACAGCTGGTGCTGAAGGCTGTTTTCCTCTGCCTTGAGCTGTGCAAACGTTGCATTTGCAGTATTTGCTTCTAACTGGTTTTCGAGTTTTTCTATTTCTGCTGATCTGGTTTTTGCTGCCTCGTCTGGCTCTGCTGGAGGTGTAGTGGATATAGCTTTTTTCTGCGCAATTAAGTATTCAACAGTTCTGGATTTTTCGCCTGATTCTTCTCGAAGGGTAGAAAGCTCTGCATCTGCAGCATTGAACTTTTTACGCAAAGCGTCAATAGCTTCTTTGCATTTCATTCCATCGTCTGTAATTTCTTGCAGCTTTTCTTTCTTCGATTCTTCAAAATGTTTTTGCATTTCATCCTGCTGATCGGAGGGATACTCGCGCTTGCAATACGGACAAATCAGCAAATTTTCGTCAAACTGCATATCTTTATTGCTTTTCCAGTCACTCGAAAGCTTCAAACGCTTAGCTTCAAGATTTCGAATTTCAGAGTCAATCTGGTGCAATTCATGCTCTTTGGCATTAGAATTGCTATCTGATAGGAAAAGCTCTTCCTTTGCTGCCGTAATCTGAGAGTCTAAATCGGCAATTCTTTTTCTATTTTCGGCATTAGCGTCATCAGCAGCTTTTAATTGTTCCTGCTTCAGCTCATAAATTCGTGTCTGAATTGCACGCTGCTCATCAAATGCTTTCTGCACATCGGCTTGTTTGCTCTGGTTATCTTTGATCTTGCTTTCAATATCTGCAATCTGGCTGTTTATCAAGGCTTCATCAATGGCGATTTTTTGCTTTTCCACCTCATCAATACGGCTTGGATATTCTTTGCGAATATCAAGCAGTCCTTTAGTGCCATTCCTTCCGCGTCTGCCGTTCAGCATGGTGTTGAATTTTGATTTTAACTCGTCGACACTGCCATCATCCAACAGTGGGAGAAGAGGGGAGAACTCTGGAAAACGTTCGCAAACCTCTGCATTAGAACACGTTCCAAAGGTGGATTCCAAGATTGATCTGCAGTCAGCAGCACTCTTTGATAAGAGTGTTTTAGCGTTGATCAAGTTCGAAAGTACGTTCACAGGAACCAATTCTTCTGCAATAAAATCTTCATAGTCACACTTCTTTTTTGGAATATCATTGATATAATAATCAATAACGTTACCTGTGAAGTCGCCCTTTTTATTGTAGTTCTGGCGAGAAACCTTTTTAAACGTCTTGTTGGAACCATTAAGCTCTACGGTCATTTCAGCCGTAACCTCAACGTCATTGATCTCGTTGCCTGATTTATCGTGTGGCCTGATTCCAGTGATTTCTTCACCATTCTCACCCCTGCAATTCAGTATCCAAAAAATAGCCCTCTTAACTGTGCTTTTTCCGGATTCGTTACATCCAGATACCTCTGTCTTATCGTATATATCTGTGTCTACAGCTTTTCCATTGTAAAAACTGCAAAAATTATCTAGCTTTAAATGCTTAATTCTCATCATTTTCCCTCTTTTCTTCATTTGCACTTGACGCAGCGCACAAAGCAACTGCAAGCACGCCAGTGACTCCACCAAACAATAATCCTGCTATTAAACCAATTAAAAAATCCATACTATTCATCCTTTCCGCTTACAGAATCTATCTCAAACGAGAATCCAGTTCTATCTTCAAGCTCTTTCATAAAACGTTCAATGTCTCCGTCGTATTCCTTTGAGAATTTGTCAACATAGTCCATTGTCTTTTGGATTCGCTTTGCAATTGCCTCAGCCTTCCAATTAGGACAAGTATCTGCCAGAGCAAGTCCAAATGATGTTAATATGATGCTATATATGTTGTCCACAGCATCTTTATTTGCCTTTTGGTAGTATTTGTCATAAAGCTTGCGATCAACGTCTCGTGCAATATTTTCTTTTAACAAAGCAATTCTTACGCTTTCTTCTGCACCTGTGATTCGCTGTTCTACGACTTTGTTTCCTTTTTTTGCTTCTCTTTCAGCCCGTCTCCTTTGTGCTCGTGTCATAAAGCCTCCTTCTAGGTAGTAGACTATTTTAATGTATTAAAGCTTATTATAATTTAAAATAGTCTATAAAACCGTGCTTTGCTTATATATTTAGTTCTGGCAAATACTCTGGTTGCTCGGATGTAATTGAAACCTTTCCCTGCAACTTCTGGCATTCTTTTTGCTTCGCAATTTCTGCGGAGTATGATCTTAAAAAATTGCTGTGGATAACTGTCTCAAACTGAGTTGCTTGTCCCTTCGCCCATTCTTCCAGATTCCTTGCGTTTCCAACTGTTGACTGGATAATTGGTGGAAGTTTGGCAAACTCGTCATCAGCATGATATGTGCTGTTTCTGACAGCTATCCGAACTAAAGACCACGCTTCCAACGGCGTAGGCGTGTCTGATTGGCTCAAAGCGACTAACTTTTCGTTAATTTGACCGATTGACGGTGGGAAGCCTGTGTTTTCCGAAAGTATGTAGGCTTTGAGTGCTGCTTCAACTTGATCGTAAGTGTAGTTGGGTAGCATATCTGCCCAGGTAGTGGCAGTAAAATCTATGTCTGCGAGTCTATAATTTGGATATGCCACAGTCATTATCGCCATCAACCTCAGAGCCTCTTTTTTAGTCATTGGCAATGCCCCTTAAGATGGCGTCAAGTTGCGAACGTTGCGGATTCTGATACTTACCCTTAAAGCTATTGTCACCATCATGCAGTGGGAAAAGTCCTGCCCAGCAGTTATCAACAGATTGATTTAAAATCTTTATCATAAGCTCGATGTCTCCACCAGATAGATTCTCCAACTTGACTATTGCTCTCTTCAAGGCATTTACGGTTAGGGGCTTTTTAATCTTTGCTCTCATGGAAACAAAATCGTTAAATGCCTCATTCAGGCATTCGTCATCGAAGTATTTTTTTGAAGATACGTTCTTGCTTTTTGCGTCCATTAGCTCATTTAAATCATCATACAAAGAGATGATTAGCGAAACTGCATCACCCTCGCCATTAGATGTTAGTAAGCTCACAGCGTTTTTTACTCTAGGCTCATAGTCCTTGCTTTTGATTTGAGTTATCAGCTCTTTTCTTGTCATTTTTACCACCTTCCTTTCTTTCTTCTGCCGTTTATTCATGGTTCTTCTCTAAGCTGTTGGCTTCCTGACCTTTTATGTAAAACATTTCCTCGCCTCCTGCATCTAACCGTCAAATCGCGCTAGAAAGTCTATGAGCGCCCACACTTCTAAGCAGCTTGACAGCTTTTTCAAAATCTGGAGCGTATCCGCAATCTCTGAGAAGGACTGCACGATCTGTAAACTGATTATTGATCATCATGCATGTTTCATGATACGCACTCTTCTTTACTTCGCTCTCTGGGTCGTTCATGTATTCTCCAAACAGGTGTGCACCAATTGCTGTAAGCTCATCAAGCTTATCAAGCTCGGTTTTCAGTCTGTTTTCTGTCTCTTTGCTCATTTCCCCTCCATACACTAGAATTATTTAAAATGGTTCTTGCTTTTTTATCGTTTACAATATCTTGTTTTAGAGTCTCAATATACTTCAACTGGTTTTTATTGCGCTCATTGACAGACTCATAGTTGCTTTCTAAGACTCTGATAAGGTGAATTAGTTCTTCTTTTCTCATACCTTTTAGAGTACTGTCTGACAGCGGCTTATGAGTGACTGTAAAGCCGCCACATTCTAAAATATTCGCCATATTTTTTTTATATCCTCCTCCCCGTCATGCCGTTAGGCCAACAAAAAACTTCACAGTCCTAAGATTTTCTTAACATGTTCTGTTCCATTAACTTCCTTATCAGTTTCCTCTGGTGTAGGCTCATCTTCGTAAGCGACTGGGTTCTTTCCTTTTTCCTGCACCTCTGCAACTTCTTCCGGCTGTTTAATTGTGAATGCTTTTTGCATGATTAAAGCCTCGCTTTTTCTCTCTTTTGCAACATCAAAAGGTTGAGATTTTCTTCTTAGCATCCAGATGGCATCAAACATCAAATCAAGGATTTCTTCAACACGTTCTTTACTGCACTTTGATTCACTTGATAGTGTTGTAAATCCCAACTGGTTCACTAGGTACACGTTGCGCACACCAGATTTCACTTGTCTTTTTACAAGCTTCTTTTCATGGTCTGGAACTTTCTTCGTCTTGTATGCTGTATGATCAGCTTTCCCTTCAAGCAACCTAACGAGATCGGTTGTAAAAAACCAAGGTTCTCCATTGATTGTCTCCAATCTGAGCGAATCGGTACCACACGAGTAGGTGATATAATTGTTGTACTCCATTTCGTTTCCTTTCTGTCCTGTGTCAACTGGTTACAAGGTTTGCGCAAACCTGATGCCCCTCTGCAGGAGTCGAACCTGCAAGCCGTTAGGCTACCGTGAGGGATAGTGTTTTATCTTACTTTACAACTTGAAGTTGTAATCAATCTTAGGGCTTCAATGAGGTGTTTCTGCGTATCAAAATAAGTCGAATAAATTGTAATATCGCAGTGGTGAAGCCCGTCTCTATAAAAGTAAAAAGTTGTCATTTTTTCATCATAAATAATTGCAATCTTGATTGTTAAATCTCTGAATTTCGAATGAATTTCATAAGCATCATAGGGGGGAAGACCTTTTTCTATTACTGTAGTTATTCCTGCCTTTGAAAAAGATTTTTGAATCTTCCTAATAAATTTTTCAAGGTTTTTAATCTTCATATCACCTTTTCCTTTTCCTATTCATTATTTTGAGTTTCAAGAGCTAGATAACACATGATTCCACAATCCTGCATTATTTCATCACTCATTCTTCCTCTGTTCGGGTCCAATTCATCCAGAAATACGCCATTGATACAACTGTGTCCAATGTCTCGTTCAAGCTTAGCACGTGCTGCGAACACCTCTGGGAAGTCTTTTCTAATCTTGTTCCAATAGCCCATGCCGCCTTTTACGCAGCCAATACAGTTATTGTTGTTGTAGCCCATATCGTACATTACAGGGCGCTTTATACCCAAGCGATCAGCAAAAGCATGGCAATCTTGCTTAGACATTTTCTCTCTAATAAGCGGAAATTTATGCTTAAATTCAGGGAAATTTTGTACCATTTGCCTAGCTCTATGTTTCTCGTTCGAGTCCATTCCCCATACATATGTTAATTGGTATTGCAAATGTTCGTTTTCCCACTTCTTTCTAACTGCTTTCTTCAACATTCCTGTACATGGCGCTCCATGAGGAGAACTAATGAATCTGTATTTTCTTACCACATCTTCCACACGATTAAACTCGGAAGATTTTAAAATTGTTACTTTCTTTCCAATGATTTTTTCTACATCGTGTATAAATCTCAGGCTGTCTGGGTGCTGATCAGCGATATCTATATATATCCATTCGTCAATATCCTTTTCCAAATATCCAGCAACAAAACTAGAGATTCCTGCTGATAACCAGCACACTTTGTATTTTTGCATAACACCACGCTACAAATGCATGTATCGTGGATCATAATTCGTTTGCTATCAATTGCGTGTGCAGCGTTTCCACTGCACACCTTTTCAGCCACGGTGTTTAAATTTTCTGATACGCCACCACGGATCACTGCGCATCAACCCGGTTTACCGGGCATTCGTTATTCCTTTCTTCTTATATCTGTAATCAGTACATCATCTGTGTATATTAAGATACCATCTGTGTCTATCGGGACGCCATTTACGTCTGTCGGCTCAACAAATACTGCGCCATCTGCAACAACAATTTTATTTTTGCAACAGGGGCACATTACGCATTTATTGTAGTAACTTTTGCGTTCACAGGAGACTAGTTTGTTAAAAAACACATCAGCTTCTCCGTAACTTAGATTTGCATTGCACTCAGGGCAAGTTATTACGTTTTCTGCTTCAACAATCCTGACCATCTGTCTCCTTTCTCAAGCGCTTTTTCTGGCGGTCAACCTTTGATTCTATTATTCTTTCAACAAAATCTCTACCGCCAAAAATCATAATGATTTGAGTTAACATTATAATAACGTCGGCGGTTTCCTCAAGAATATCTCCTCTGGCTTCTCTCAGGTCTGTGTCAGGCGTTGGATTTACATTTCCGCCCTCCAACTGAATTGCCTTACGGCGATGTTTAAGCAGTGCTTTTGTCAGTTCACTCATTTCTTCAATCGTCTGGTCGATCTGTTTATCTGCTCCGTAAGTATCAATACATTCCTGCAGTACTTCTGGATGCTCCGTTGTTGGCAATCCTGTTGTTTCGTATATTTTTAAGTGCTCACGGTTTTCTGCCATTCCAACAAGTGCTATATAAAAAGTGGCAATAAAACTATCAATATCTTCCTCAGGCTTAAATTGCAAATCGTCATACATTTTGTCACTAAATGCTTCATCATTCATCGTTGATGCCTCAGAATCGCCGTATGCTTTATTAAGATTCCGCACAAGCTCCATAAGTGGAATTTCGCGTTTAAAATCTCTATACCACACATCACCATCTTTTACAAATGCACAATGGTGCATCAACGCTAAGATGTCTATTGGATTTTTAACAATTGCGTTAACCATATTTTACACCTCTCTAGCCTTAATTAGTTTTCCTGCCCTGTCGTAATCGTATCCAGAATTTTCTTCTTTTCTGTTCATGTAGTCACAAAACTTCTGGCATTCTTCTTTAGTTGTAAAAAATATATGAATCGAGTCTTTTTCTTCTAATTCTTTGAAATCTTTGTTGTGATTTACTATTGTATCTGCACTATAAGTTTCTGCTTCAAAACACTCACCGTCTCTGGCACTTGTGTACCATGCTGTAAGCTTTCTGCAATCATCTTCAAGTGCATATAGCAGCCTTTCACTCGTATGATATACTTTCTTGAATCTTCCACATTTGCAAACATCGTCTACCACATTTCCAGATGGTAATGTCACCTTGATTTTTCTATACTCATTGCACATGTCGCATTTCTTTTTGAACTGGTATTTCCAATCTGCTGACCATAGAGTAACCTTAACGCACTCCATTAGCTCTTTCAGCCCAGCTTGTTTTGCTTTGACTTCGGCATTTCGCATTACTCTTTCACATTCTGCTTTCTTTCTTTCATAGTCTTTCTTTACTGATTCAAAATTTTCCTTAATACCTTGCAATTTTTTGTTTTCTGTGCGCAGCTTCTCAAGTTCGTCCTTAATTTCATTTTTTACAGATTCCCGAAGCTCGTTTTTAAGCTCTTCAATTTTCACGTCAAACTCGCCCGGCTCGAAATAGTCTTCATCATCCATGTAATACATATTATTTGACCTCCTTTACAAGCTCTAATACTGCACAAATTACTGCTTCTTTTATGATGCTGTGAATGGACTTTCTATTTTCGCCTACCAGAACCAACTCATGCTTGATTGTATCATCATAATAACAACCGTCTCTGCATGTCCATTTCCCATTATGCAGTTCCACATCATATCCTTTGCTCTTCGATGCCTCCCCTCTTGCAGACCATCCAGCTCCCGTTTTTACAAAATAGCACGGATAGCTCACGAAAGGGTTTTTATACACTTTCATTCTCTGCCTCCGCTCTCAGAAAAACATATGCTTTGCTATCCGCAAAAATAATATTTTCTGGCTGCTCCTTGTGCACCTCTCCGTTCTCGTACTCTACAATTAATTCCGTGTTCACGTCTATTTCTCCTTCCAGTAGAGTCTCTGTCCGCACTGATCACAATATTTTGTTGCGTTTGGGATGCACGCAATGAGATAACTGCAAGATTTGCATTTGTAAACTCCGTTTGCTGTGATCTTAATTGGCTTCATTGGAATTTGCTTTTTGATTGCTTTAATCGCAATTTCGCATGTAGCCTCATGCTTAAAATACTCAATCGCTTGCGCTTTTAATCCATCTTTCCAGCACTGCTTTCCCAGCTCGTTTTCTGCCTCTCCGATATCCTTCAAAATGTCAAATGCCTCATCGGAATCCAACTCAAATTTAAATTTAATTTGTTCAGCCATTTTCTCGTTCCTCCTTATACACTAAAACAGATCATCGGCGTATGTTTCTTGTTTGACCTCCTCCCAGTCAATCTTCTGCCCACAATCTGAACAATATGGTAGCTTCTTTGCAATACTTATGCCACTCCATACTGTATTTCCACAGCACGGGCATTCCCACACCTCACAGTGGCCTTCTATCCATGCGTGCGGTTGATCACCTCTGTTTTCATGGATAATAGACTTGTGAGTTGCTTTAACTGGTGGCTGTGGAAGCTGCTTCTTTAAGTATTCTATTGCTGTTTCATAAGCAGTTTTTTCTCTTGCAAGCTGCAAAGTTGTTTGAAAACTGCTATCACTAACTTGGTGTTTTCTGCATTCTAATTCGTGGTTAAAATAAGCAACAGACTCCTTGACGTGTTCATTGTACTTATTCATCTTTTAAATATTTCCTCCTTTCTTCTTGATCCGGAATGTCAGCAAAACGATATGTAGAAAAAGTATTTGCATCCATTGCTGTCCAACTACTTCTACCCAAACTAAAAACAGTTACAAGATTACCTTGTGCTGCAGCAAAGTGAGCTTCAATCCAGTGACCATTCATAGAATCTCTTACTAAAATTTTAGTATCTACAGGAACCTTATTCCAATCAATCTTTCCTGGCTCACAAGGGCTTTCAGCCCAATGTGTAAAGGCTTTGTCACAAGAATATTTTGTATGAGCAAATTTACAGTGGTTGCATTCTCTGTGGCACTCGACTATTTGCTCATTTATTAGAGCAGGATGTATACCTGTTTTGAATAAAGTTTCCATTATTTCTTCTGAATACTTTTCTTTATTTGTCATGCTATCTCCTTATGCGAATTTGAGCTGTCCAGTTTCTTCTTCTCTAACCTTCATGTTTGGCATCCTCTGCCGTAAACACATCTCTGGGAGATTTGCTCTTACCAGTGCTGCTGGAATCGGCGGACACACCGCATTTCCACACCTTTTAACTTGTTCTGACCGAGGATACGACTTACCAGAGTAATCATGGTCAATGATATAATCATCAGGAAATCCTTGACATCCATATAACTCACGCGGCTCCAACATACGAAGCCCTATGTCTACGATTTGGTAATCTACGCCTTTGATTGTAACAAGCCCAAATCTATCATGTGTTGTTACGGTGTCTAGGGGCTGTTTAATATTCTGACCATCATTGTTGCCATAATATTTAATTAGGAAAGCTCTGACTTCTCCAAAATGACCAGCTGACGTTGTTACAGTATGCAACGGTTCTCGCTCATCCTGCCCGATACCAGTCTTATAGAATTTGCTCAAGAAAGATGTTACAAGGCCATATCTATTTGAACCATCTACAGTCATTATTGGTTCACTAATGCTTTGACCGCGAATGCTATCATTTTTGTATGAATGATATTGGGTTAAGATCGGAGCTACTAAGAAATTCTTGTCCTTTGCAACAATAGTATGTAAAGGCTTTTCTACACTGTATGCTCTTGGGCTTTTTTGGTTTTTAGATTCGCCATATCCAATTTCAACAATGAATGGATCAGCATTATCAACAACAAATTTCTGAATGCCTCGCGCAATTCGCTGCATTGTTTTTGGAGCTAATGGTCTGACTGCACGAACACCATACTTCTTTTTGATCTCTTCTGATGTATCAAAAATACTTGGACACGGAATTGAAAAGTCTAATTGTGTGTATGCCCCTACATATGGCTTTAAAATACCCTTTTTAACCGCTTCACTATCTAACGGAGCATGTGTAGACTCAGGCCATAATATTGACTTATTATCGCATCTGGCAATTAAGAAGAATCTTTTGCGCATTGTAGGCGCACCGTAATCAGCTGCGACTAGTTCACGAAACTCTACAGTATATCCTAAATCTGTAAGCTGCTTGATAAAACGTTTGAACGTTTCTCCTGACCTTGATTTTATAGGGTGATGCCGTCTATTAAGCGGTCCCCATGTTTTAAATTCCTCGACATTCTCAAGCATTATCACTCTGGGTCTAACTAGTCCAGCCCACCTGCAAGCCACCCAAGCAAGGCCGCGGATGAATTTATCCTTCGGCTTTCCACCTTTAGCCTTGCTAAAATGCTTGCAATCCGGCGAAAACCATGCAAGCCCGACTGGGTGTCCGTCACAAGCCTTTACTGGATCTACCTGCCAAACATCCTCACAATAATGTTTTGTGGTTGGGTGGTTTGTTTTGTGCATTCGGATAGCTTCTGGATCGTGGTTGATTGCAATATCAACGCTTACCCCTGTTGCCATCTCTATTCCTGTCGAAGCTCCGCCACCACCTGCAAAGTTGTCTACCACTAATTCACCGTTTATCATAATCTCTCCAACAACATATAAGTATCTGTATTTTTTCTTTTGGTTTTTGCAACTTGTTCCTATAAAAACCAATAACGTTATAAAAGAATCAAAACCCACAAAAGTATCAGCAGGATAATCCACAATACTCCAAATGATGCTCTAGCCCTTTTGGGTCCTATGTAGTAAAGAAGCTGGGCTAAAAGCATAGCCATACATAAAACAATCTTAATTATCTGCATAATATTCAACTCCTCTCATTCTTTGCGTTTTACAAAGTGTTTGCATTCTGTATCCAGTAAGCATCCATAATCACGACCTATGGTATAACTCGGTATCTCGTATCCATTCTCACAAGCTCCGCAATATCTGCCACATTTATACTTGCTATTTACAGCTTTTTCTGCTTTAAACTGATTCAGTTTATCTTCAAGGTCTGCATTTGCACGCTTAAGGTCTGCGTTCTCTCTGATCAGGCTGTCGTATTTGTTTCGACTCATTATTTTGAACATCCAGTTCACCCCATGATATTTTTTAAAACTATTATTGCTATGTTGCACAGCAGTATAGCGATAAGTGCTAAAATATTCACGATTTTAGCAGTTTTTCCGTACTTTAGCGGAGATTTATATGCGGCTCTAGCCATTATGAGTTGAACCGCAAGAAATACAAACTCAATGCATAAGATAATATGTCTAATATTCATTTATTTTGTTTCCTTTCTGGTATTTTCCAAAGTCTGGTTCACTTTCAAAGATTGCTCTTGCATTGCACCAGCGTTGCAATTTTCTAGTTATATGTCCTTTTGGAAGCTTTTCTTTCTCAAATATTCTTACGTCAGGCCAAAACCCAAGCTCTCTCAAAGTGTAGATTCTTTCGAGGTCTTGTTCGTGTGTTGTATTATAGTTTGTGAGCACATATACAACCATCTTCCTTTTGTCCCATTCGGTGATCTTTTTGAACATTTGAAATTTGGGAATGATCTTGTCTTTGTCTTCGTAACGATCCCAAGCAAAATGTATCCGTTTAACTTTCATTCGTTTGATATATGATGCCTTTTCTTCGCTCATTAGCCGGATATCACAGCCTTGTGAAAAATCTATCCAGGCATTACTATCTATCAGTTGTTGGCTCAAATCTCTCCAATCCTTACACGCAAACATATTGGGATCAAGAAGCACAATATTCTTTTGCCCGTGCCAAAATTCTGACAAATCTGCAACTTTGTGCGAATAATTGCCTTCTTTGCTTTCTACTATGCAAAACTCACAGCCTCTTGGACAGCCCCTGGTTAAAAAGCCATATGCAGTATGCTTACAAAGTTCAGGGTAAAGGCTATAATCCGGATAGCAATGTTCCACATCTTCATTTAGTGGATTTCCGCCATTTGGATAAAAATAACCAGTTCCTCCCTTAATAATTTTTCTTGCATTTATTGGATGCGGATAATCTGGTGTAAATGTAAATACTTTGCTCATATACACAATATCTGGTGGCTCATACCATGCTGTAAGTGGCTCGTACCAGTCCACATTGTCTCCATGTTTTTTGTGCCATGTTGAGAGTTTCATGAGCGGAAGGCTTGGGAAATTGTGACCATCAACATCAACCAAAGCGATTTTCATTTTTCTTCCTTGTCAGCCTTCTGTGCATCCTTAAAGAACGATTCAATATCAAACCACTTATTATTGATTATATTTCCAATGATTTTTAATCTTCTATCTCTAGTTACTGCGGCTCGTATATATTTTCCCTCTAAATCACTCAACTTTGTAACTCCAACTGTATCCATTATTCTGGCAATGGATTCCATTCCCGGACCATAGCCACTAAATTCTTTCGCCCCCCCCCAGATAACCGTGTCCGAGACTGTAGCCGCCAAAAACGCATCCCCAACCTTCACCTTCAACAACGATGTCAAGCGATATGCAGCCGCAATGTTCCATTGTCAGCTCCGCACCTTTGATTTGTGCGTTTCTGATTTCATAGCCTTCTTCAATAAGCTTTTCCTCTGTCCAGATTTTCATGTGTCCTCTCCTTCCAGTTTTTGTCCGCACCAAGGGCAGTACGGATATATTTTTGTTGATGCCGCTACAGATAAATTATCTAGCGGCTTGATTCAATCTACCCAATCCATAGAATAAATCAGGCGTTTAACTCTGTTTCGCGCCTCCGGCATGTCTTTTAACTGTTCATTGATCTTCCTCAGTAAAACTTGTTCGTTAATCATTACTTCTCCTTAAAAATTAAAATGAATATATAAAGTTGATGAATCATCGTTATGTCTATAAAAGCGAAAGTTTTCTATGTCTAACCTTTCATTTAGACTTACATTAGCAGTCGCCAGTCTAGTTCCTTCATCTGTATCAACTACTACTGGCCATCCAAAACTTTTCTGTAATTCAAAATCTACTTCTGCATCACTCGGAAATTCTGTAAGTCTCTGAATCAATTCATATACTGTCATTCTGTTTTCTCCTTAACATTTGCAAATTGATATTCTATTTTCACTTTTTCCGGATTGAATACACAAGCAGGGGCAACCCCACCCGTGTTGCTCGCACTGTAGCTGCCAAGAAAACCATCCGTGCTCACAAGACGAACGCCGTAACCGCCCCCGGAGTCTGTGATATACCAAGGTGTGCAAGTCCACATCCACTCAAGTAGTAATGGAACGTTCTTGCGGTACTTTCTGTATTCATCACAGGTCAGGATGAATACCTTATCTGTGACTGTGCCGTAACGGTCGTCCCCATTGTCAGCTACTAAATCAACCTTATGAGGAATAAGATTATCTTCGCCTAACACCGGAAGCAGTTCATTGAGTAGCTTTCTACGCAAACTTGATTTTGCATAGTTGTTGCAGTTATCCTCATCAAAACGATACTTTTCTCCATTCCAACTGGGTACCATAATTACCAGAACTCCACCATCCACGTTGTTATCTAACGCAATCCACTGGAATCCTTTAAAGTTAAAATGACTTCCATCTGGAAGTGTTCTAATATCATTTTCTCTCATTTGCCATTTCCTTTCCTGGTTCCTCATAGTTTTCAACACTGATAAGCTCCATAAACTTATCCCTTTGCCTTTCCGAAACTTTATTACCCTGTTTTTCAGCCTTAACAGCGATTGTAAGGTGTTTTTCTGCGATAGCCGATAATTCCTTAGCTAACGACTTCTTGCCTTGCTGTATTCCCTCTAAATATGTTCTAGGCTGCTTTCTGTCTCCTATAGATCCGCTTGAACGGTTTTCGCCCTGTCCACCCAGGCTAACATTTCGAAGCTGATAGCCATTTTCCGCATAAAATCTGATGTAATACTTTTCCTGCTCGTCAAGCTGATCAAGGGGAAGATTCATGTGTTCAACCTTCCATCCATAAGGATTGCTCTCCGAATACAGTTTGTGCTTTTTAAGGCTCAGGTCTATATGCTGCTTGTAGCCAACCATATGGCTTGCTAACCTGCTAAGTATGTGCAATGCTTGCCCGATATATGCAAACTTGAAGCCGTTCTCATCCTCTCTGGTCAAAATGTAGATTCCGCTTTCATCGTTCAGCTGGGGATTGATTTTCAGCAGTCGCTTCTTGTTCTCCAACTCGACGGCTTTTACCTTTGCAATGTTCCCATATTTATTCATTTTTATCTTTATTTTTCAGCCCCTTTCCAAATTGCTCTAAGCAAAAAGAGAACGCTTCGCAGAACTTTTCTGAAACAGAAGCCAATTTTTGCAGTCCATCTTTAATTCTTTCAAAACAACTCCCCAAATCTGTAAATGTAGCTGTTTCTGAATCCATAAATTTTTCCAATGGCTCTTCAAGCGATACCAGTTGCATAGCCTGTTGATACTGCTTCGGATTCATACCATAAAGCTTCTTAAACCGCTTCTTTCTCTGCCTTTTATTCATTGCCTGCACCTTCCTTGTTCACCTCAATTTCTGACCAACGCGCTTTAAATTCTTCTTCTGTTATTTTAAAGTTGATATGCCGCTTTTCACTAAAAATGGTAACTTCGCCTCCTTCCTTATGTTTAAACTGCCACTTTTGCTGTGGCAAGCAGCTTATCCAGCATTGATCGCCAAATATATACATGAGCCATACTTTAGGTCTACACCATCCTTCTTTATCCATTGGATTTTTCCTCAAAAGCTTCTTCCATGGCTGCTGTAAGCTCGTTTGCATCGTGAAGTGCCACTTCCGCTGTAAAAAATTTTCCTTCTTCCATTCCTTTACTGGCTGCATTGATAAGGAAGTCATGAAGAATTGTAGCTGCGTCAATGCTATAAATATTTACTGAGACGCATTTCTTATCCTTTAACGTGTAGCTTGATATTATTGACATTTTTATACCTCCGCCATAGTTTTTTCTTTAAAATAATCCTCGTTGCTTACGAATTTATCAATCTTTCCATCCTTGAAAAGTACAAATTCTGCCAGAAAATGATCGCTGTTTTGAATCATTGAGCATTCGATGTATTCCCCTGTCTCTTCATCGTATTTTTTAAACCAGTTCTCCACTCCATCATCACAGGTAGTATTTTTAAAAACAAAATACGGATACTCTTTTTCGTTAATAGACCTAATGTTACTCGCAATTTCCGAAAAACGTTTAATGATATTCTCTGGTTTTGAAGCTTCCAAATATTGGATATTCTGTTCCATAAACTTAATAATTGAATCCGCTATTAAGTCTTTGTCATTGGTAGAAAAAATGTTCTGATTAGAAAGTTCCCAACATACTCTATCTGGTGTATTATCACAATTATTAACCTTTTCATTTGTTTTTGACCATACTTTGGGGCCATAATGTGGTTCAATAATCATTAGCTTGTATCCATACGGAGTCTCGATGTAGTCTGGAATATATTTATTCGGCAGCATTTCCCATATATTGGGAGAGAAAAGCCATGAATTAGGATATTCAAAAAGCACCGTTCCCGTATAATCACTCCTTATTCCATACATTTTACTTCTGCTCATATCTTTCTCCTACTTAACCAACCCTAATGCTTGTTTTGCAAGCTTGTCAGCACAGTCATTATACTTGTCGCCAGAATGCGCTTTGATCTTCTCAAAGGTGATTTGAACTTTTTGCACAGCTTCTCTTACAAATTTTACATATGACTTTGTTGCTTCTTTGTTTGCACTCCATTTTCCAAGTGGCCAGTTTGCTATTCCATCATAATCATAACGTATAATAAGTCGCTTCTTATTGTTTTTGATGGCATACTCTATCGCAGCTCTGGCTCCCATGATCTCACCTGCTACGTTTCTCATACCTGCAAGGCTTGGATCAGAAAAGCTCTTATTGAAGGTCTTTTCCTCTCCGTTTTCCAATATTACCATGCCATAGGAGAAACACTGGGTAGACTGATCGTAGCTTCCATCGACATAGGCAACCAAATCAGCAATCTCAATAGGTATTCGGCCATAAACTGATGTAATTTGTTCGTTAATCGCTTTCAAATATTTTCCCTCCTTCCGCTTGATTTTCTTCTTTTAATTTCTTCACAAATTCCCGGTAGTATCTTGTTCCTCCTCTCAGCTTGATTCTGTCCCCTGATGAATGCTGTTCTCAATTTCTTCATCGGTTGGCACAACAACAAGTGGAATTTTTTCCGAAATGTCCTCTATAAGTTCCTTAAACGCAGCCTTGGCATTTTCTGCGTTCTTATAACTGCCAATTGGGTAATCAGTCCACTCGTTTTCATTTTTAACATGTTTTAATAATATTTCTGTTCTTGAAATTCCGTTGATATAAATACCAACTATATTGTCCCAGTTGTAAAAAGCATTTCTGTCTTGCCTCACAATAATCATCTCAAGTCTCTTCTTTCTTTTTAGTTAAACGGCAGTCCTTCATCTTCTACGCCGTCCGGGATGTTCATGAATCCCTCATATCCGCCTGCAGGTGCAGGTTCTGGAGCTGGCTGTGTATTCTTCTTGCTTTCCACAAACTCCTGCTCGTCTACAACTGCATCCGTTGTGTACACTTTCTGACCATCCTTATTTGTGTAGCTACCTGTCTGGATGCGTCCAGTAACAGCGATCTTTGTTCCTTTGTGCAGAAATTTCTCAGCAAACTCTGCATTCTTTTTAAAGCTAATGCAGTTGATAAAATCTGCATTCTGAGCGTTTTCCTGCTTACGGTTTCTGTCTACAGCCAGTGTATATCTGGCTACCGCCATTGTTTCCTGACCCTGCGTATAGCGCACTTCTGGGTCTTTGGTTAATCTTCCGATTAAAATTACTTTGTTCATAGTGAACCTCCTAAATTTATTTGATATGCTTTTCAGCATGATCTGGCTTTATTTTTTAAGGTAATTTCCAAAATGAAAATATCCACTCGGTGCACATATATAAGTTACAGCACAGATGCAAACTGGTGAAAAAGCATGTTGAGTACTAGCAACTTACACACATATACAAGTTGCAACAAAGCTAATGTAGTCGATGAAGTCTGCATTCTCTAGCAACTTACACGCATATACAAGTTGCAACCAGGATGCTTTAAAGAATAATAGATATGATCTTACCTGGCAACTTACGCACATATACAAGTTGCAACCCACCGTTGATTGCATTTGCAAAAGGAAGGGGACCTGGCAACTTACGCACATATACAAGTTGCAACTGCGATTTTGCTCAATTTTGTTGCCTATATTTAATGCGGTAAGCCTATTTGTACTTATAAACCTTCTCCATTACGGTTTTGACAGCGTAATAGCACTGAATTTAGTTCCAAATAGGATTTCTTGTCGCCTATCTTATTGAATAAGACTGGTTGTCGGCAAGTTGGGGTATGCCTGACCCCTCTGAATATTGCACCGATGTTCCACTGTTTTATGTACGGGTGATATCGGCGCTAGTTAATTCCAAAGCTCTTAGGATAGCGTTTACTGGATTCCTGCATAGCTTTTATTAACTCATCATGCTGTATCTTAAATTTCTTGTAGTTACGTTTGCATTTATTCTGATCTGTATACTGCATATCGGTATCACTATTCATTAGAAGAAATGCTGAATACAAATCTCGCTGAATTTTGTCACCGTTAGACAGTTTAGCCCACCTATGCCCCAGCAATTTCTTCTGGTAAGTGTTGTTTGTGTGGTCATACTGACTCGCTTTGAAAGTGAATGTATTTACCTTGTGTAATTCTTCGCCTGCAATTCCAGAAAGTTTATTTTTCAAAATCATTACAAACGTTGCTGGTGCTCTATTTGCTATAGACTTTCCAAAACGCTTTTTACGCTTTGGCTTGCCGTTTTTGTCATACTTAGTTTCCTTTACTTTTCTTTGAAGTCCCTTAAAGCTCATTTGCTCTATGTAAACCTCTGTTCCGAGTGACAGTACATAGTTTGCAAGGCATGTATGCTGATATTTTCTAATATCTGCATTCTTGCGCTCAAGCTCTCTAACCTGCCCTTTCATTTCTTTATAATGCTTGGATTCTATCCATATAAGCTTGATTCCTCGTTTAATTGTCCCATCTTCATTAAAATTCTGAGGATTCATCACCCTGCGGCTACGATCCATGCTCCTTTGTAGTTGAATTTCTTTATCGTAGTTATTTTGAATATGATCCGCAAGTTCAACCAATTTTATTTCCTTACCAGAAACTATTGCAGCAGAACTGGTTCCAATATCAATTCCAACTCTTTTGCCGTTTGCAATCGTTCTTGGCTTTACTACTGGATTTCCAACAAGCATAAATTGTAGGTAATATTTATATTTGTTTTTAATCCACTTGCGAACTATAGTCACATACTTGATCTGCTTCTGCAGCATTTCTTTTTCATAATAGGTTTCTGGTTGCTTTATTCTTATGCTTATCGTTATTGGATTAACTTTTCTATCTTTTTCATCCTTAGTTCCTCCGCTCCAGATAAAGTATCCATTTTTAACAGTCATAGATACACCAAAATATCCAGATGTAATACTTTTCAAATCTCCCTTCTTGTGGAAATGGATTTTTCGACCATTTCCAAATACCACTCTGTCAAACGAACTCCAGACATGAGTTCTGGCTGCCGCTGCTGCGACTTTTTGAGCTATATGCGAAGCAAAATGTTTCTGTAGTAATGATACGTCCTTAATAAAATCAAACTGGTTAATTCCAGCATCTTTTAGCAGTTTATTTCTTTCCTTCCATAGTTTGCTGCGCTTTTTATCATCTTTTTCCTCTTTTATGGCAGCCACCACATCTTTATACTTCTTGGCTCTTTCGACATTCTTCAATTTTCTAAGCTCAATAGCTGTTAAAGAATTTTCAATGTGTTCCATAATGTGAAACCTTTTCTCAATGATATCCACCTGCCACGGCTCTGGATATAACGGCAAAGTCAATACGCAGCGTGGCTCTTTATCTTCTTCTTTTCCCATATGGAACACCTCTTTTCTTTAAAGTTTTATTCTTTTCTTTCTCACTCCTAGTTCCCTCTGCCTTGTAAGAGTGTACATAAGTTCTTCTTCTGGTCTTATTTCCTGCTTAATCTTCAATTTAAACATTGTTCGCATAGCTTTGCGAAAATCTTTTCGCTCTTTTTCTGTCATGTCAAGTTCAAAAGCAAGCGTAGGTGCAATTAACTTTTCAGCCAGTAAGGTTTGCCGATTTTTCTTCATGTTTTATCCTCTTAAAATGATATATTTAAGTGATCCAACCCTTTTAACTGTTCCATCACTTCTTGAAGACGTTTGATGTCGTCTGTTGTGTCAGCTTCTTTTTGCAGGCTGTGACGCTTTAAGCGGATCACACATTCACGTATTCCCCTTGTTTTTTCTGATCCGGATGTCTCCTGAACAAGTTCACCGTTAAAGATTTTAGCCACTTCCTGATACTGGGTTTTATCTTCGGCAAAATTTTTGATTAGCTCGATTAGATTCATCTTACCTTGCTCAATCTGGTGATACATAATGCTAGCAATCTCTTGATAAAGAGAAGTAGAAAAATCTTCTGGTATGATAATGCTTTTTAATTGTGGTAGCTTGTCTGGATGGCAGCTAAGCCACGTCAAGATGCAACGCTGTGCTGCTTTTAAGCCCTCATCCTTCTCCCTCTTTCTTGCTCTGGGGATCAAATTCAAGACTGCATTGATAATTGCATTATCAATAAAATCATTTGCAGATTCTTTGTTGTCTACAACACAAATAAAGTCATTCTTAATTGAAGTATCGTAAACTTCACCCTTGTCACATACCCATTTTCCACACCAAAGCTGTATAATATACCCGGTGCTTGTAGGCGACTCGTTTTTGCATGATTTTGGTTTTGAACCAGTTCTTACAAAATAGTAAGGACGACTCGCGCACTTGTCTTTATAAATTTTCATTAAGCCCTTCTTTCCTTTAATACTGGAACACTCCTGCATCCATTCTTTCGTTATATCTTTTCTCTGCGTAGTACCTGAATGTGTAGTATTCAAGACCACATTTCTTTGCGGCTTCACTGCATCCAATGTCTCCTTGTTCCCATTCCAGATATACGTCTGTGAAGTTTGGCGGAAGAATCACTCCTCTCTGGATTCCCTTCCTCTGCTCTCCAATCTCTTTTAATCGGATATTTGCATACTTGCGAAATGTTGTATGCGATATCCCACATTGTCTAGCTGCCTTTTCATCTGAGAGTAAACCAAGTTTCCATTGTTCAAAACATTCATCAAACATTGGTGGCAAAGGCTTTGGCGGTACTTTATTACCAGTTTTAACGGTGTGCCTATCACCTCTCTTTGCAAGTTCTTCTCTTGCATACTTTTCAAAGGTTGTAATGCAAACACCTATCTTCTTTGCACCTTCTGGTCCGGTTAACCTTCCATCTCTCCATGCGATGTAAATTTCTTCTGGAAGTGTAGCTTTTTTCGCGACAAAGTTTGTTCTATGCCCTGTTTGCTTTTTAAACGGCTTTGCCTTAGCTGCATCTTGCCAATGTAGCCAATTCTTATACATTGGACGCTGGCTAAATTTTGAACAGTGATATCCTAGCTGGATATCGTGCGCACGGTTATCAGCTTTTTCCGCAGCTTCTTCTTTGCTCAGAAATACTGCCCTTCCAAGCGCTAATCTCTCCCAATGATGTATATTATTCGTATTGCTTCCGATGTCGCGTTTTTCTGTTATTGTGTCAAAATGTGTGTCAGTCACGGCTATAACGATTGATTCAACAACTTCAAGCCCGTAATTGTCGAACCCTTCGAACCCCTTTTGTTTTAACTCATAGTTGCTTAATCGGTATTCCTCTACGTGATAGACAGGAGTCCCGATCTTAATCTCATCCATCTTGTACCTCCTTTATCAGTTTTAGATCATATCCATTCTCTACAAACTCTTTGGTGAGCTTGTGCCTGATGCCATTGCCTAAGTACTGGTATATATCAAGCATGTCGTCATCAGAAAAATTCGTCTGCAGATACTGGTTTATACCCTTTCGAGTTCTATTCCAGAATCTTACGTTCCTTACATGCTGTTGATAAACCATTGTTTTACAAGCATCCCTTGACACGTATTCAAGCAATTTACATTTAAGATCTTCTTCACTCTCAATGTCAGCTATGGAAAAACCAGAACGCTGCTTGTTTAACAGCAAGTATCCCTTGCTGTTAATACTGCTGCCAGGAAAGCATTCCATAAGCTTCAAAATTTCATTCAGGATCATGTTTCCTCCCAATCAATTCTCTGTCCGCATTTTGAACAATAGGAAGCAAGGCAATCATTTATGATGTTTCCACATACAGAGCAGCTACATGCGTTCTTATCTTCCAGAATAACCGGTTTTTGTGGAATCTGCTTTTTAAGAGCATTATGCGCCTTCATGAATACAAACGCGGTTCTCATTGACTTTTCAACTGCCTTATAATCCTTTTTCCTTAAGGCTTGCTCAGTTGCTCTGGTGCAAGTATCAAGTTTCTTTTTTAATATCTTTACGGCTTCTTTATTGCTCATTTACTTTTCCTTTCTTACAGGAACGGACATGTCTCGAGATTAAATAATTGCCAGGTCTTACCTGCTTCTGCAACGTCCACATTTGCCATTCCTGAGACTGCTTTTATTCTTGTAACCATTTCTTCCGGCACTGCATTATTTGCGCTTAAATGGCAAATAATGACGTTCTGGAGTGTGCCTGTTACGTTGGCTTCTATGAAACCTGCGCACGTTTCTAGCTCCATATGTCCCTTGATAACGTGTAATCTTTTGCCAGTAACATCTTCTGAAATATATTGTTTTTGGTAATTGCAAGACACCAGTATGTGGCTAATGTCCTTAAATCGCCACCTTACGAACTCCGTATCGGTAATATAGAGCATTCTTTCCATTTCTGGATGCTTGATAATAAATCCGTAACACGGACACTCTGTACCGTCTGCATCGGTATGCTTGAAGTGTCCATGCACATCAGTCATTGGAACCGATACAATTCCAAATTCACCAAATCCACCGATATAGGAATTATTTTCGTAAGGTTTGTAGATTGGGATTCCCATTTCTTCCAGACCACTGACTGCTTCTGAATGATCTCTGTGTTTGTGCGTAACAACACATCCGACAATATCAGATACTTTCCAATCGCATCCCTTTTTGATCTTCATGATCGGGATTCCTGCATCAAGAAGAAGCATCTTACCTTTGCTATCCTTTAAAACATAGCAATTACCAGAACTACCGCTGGCTAAGCATGTTAGAATCATCTGAAAAACTCCTCTCTTACATTCACGCCTTTAATTGTGCTTTTCTTTCTGAATGCCCATCTGACGTCTTGCTTGTCTCGTTCTGCTTTGCAGCAAGTAAACTTCTGACAAATCTCCGGTCTAACCGGATAGATAACGCACTTTTCTGTTGGCTTGCTCTCGTCCAAGAATGGACAGGTAAGGTCAACTAATTGCTTCTCTGCACATGGAATCTGATGCTTACACTCAGAAATATGATGTTGCTTTATATACCGATGAATTTTCTTAATTTCTTTGCCACTCATCGGTAACAAGTTTGAGCAGCATTGTCCGCACTGGCTGCATTTACCGCCTTTTGTGAAATCTGTCAAACCTTGGTGCATGTCGTTGCTAATCTTCTCAAAGAGTTCTATGTCATTCATCCCTCCACACTTTCAATGTGATAGCGACCGTAACCACTTGTTCTTCCACTTCCAATTCCGTTTCCAAAACCTGCAAGACGGATGATGTTTAAGATCTGTTCCAGAGAATACGCATTCTCTGTATACTGAATGGTGAATGTTGCGCTCCATCCACTAAAACGGTTCAACCGTACAAGTACTGGAGCACCTTTCTTCGGCGACATAAGTTTTTCATCAATATAATGTTCCGCAAACTTGATCGGAACCAGATTGCCCTTCGCGATGACATTTACAGCGGCATTGAACTTAGTTGCGTAAGTGTCAATCTTGTTTTGAACAACCGCCTGTCCAAATGACTTTTTCAAGCCAAATGCTGTAATACACGGAGCATTGTTGGTCAGTGCTTCTCTCAAGCCTTCCTCTGTGAAGTCTGTAGGCTTTCCGCCATACCAGTGCATGGCGGTGATCACTTCTTCCCATACATTTGTAGCCGCTGTGTCCTTAGCCTTATTCTTTCTCTCATCGGTCAGCTTCCTTGCGTTACAATCATTCATTTTGTTAAGCACCAGGTCCCCATCACCTGCAATAGTAATTCTCGCCTGTTTGATGCTTAACGGTTTCAATTCGATAACCTGTGTTTCTTCCTTCTTTGCCATAATTTGTTTCTCCTTTTTTTGCTTTGGTCTAAGCTTTCGCTCGAGATATGACATGAACGTTATATTGCGGTATTCTGTACTGTTCTGTATTGTTCTGTCTTGTCTTGTATTATTGTGCGGCTCATGCCGCATCTCAAACGTAAGCTTTAAGTGTTCTGGTAACACTTGCAGACAACATGAAATGTGATGTTGTGTGTTGTATTGTATTGTTCTATGCTGTACTGTTCTATCCTACGATAGGCAACTCATGCTGCCTGCAAATGCTACCAGTTTGTTTTGTCGGTATCCACTCGGTACATGGCATAAGAAATTTACGGTGCTGTGTTATGTCTTGTTATGTCCTGTAAGATGCTGTCTTATGCTATTATGTGCTATGATTTGCTTTGTGACTTATGCCACATACAGAATGGATACCTTTTGTTTTCGTGTTATGTTTTGCTTTTTTCTGTACTGTTCCGATGTTTAATGTTCTGATTTATGAACTAGCATGAAGCAGTAAATAATCTGCTTTGTACTGTCCTATAGTGTTTTGCCGTGTTGTTTGATATAGTGTCCTATAGCTTGCTGCTTTATCTTGTTGAGGTTTACTTACCACCTCGTGTTAGCCCATAAAATCTGCTTAACTCGAATGCTCTGTGAATGATGTAATGTTGTGTGCTGTTATGTTATGTCGTGTTATGTCCTGTGCTGTTATGTTTTTGACATATGAGCCATTTCTTTTCTCAGATGGTGCATACCGTTACACCATCCATAGAACACTCGAATTAAGCATTGAAACTATTTAAACAGCTATCTTGTTGATTTCTTCAAAGACACTCTCCAACTCAGAAAGCGACTTATACCGATTTTGGAAGCTTCTCAGCTCTGCGTATGCCCTCTGTAGCAACTTCTGATACTCGTCAGGTTGTGTTGCAAAATGCGTTGTTGGCATATATACATTTCTCTGACTTGTGATCTGGAAGTGCCTAATAGGTGGTTTATTGTCCTGCTTTGGTACAACTACAAAGAACTGGATAAGCTGTCTTGCCTGCTGCAAGCGATATTTCTCTGCCGCTATGCTATCGTTCCATTCAAAGCACTTATGAAGCTCTGACTGTTCGTCTCTTGCTTTCTCAAGTACTTGTTCTGGTGTTATCTCCGCATCTCTTCCGATTTCATCCAGACACTTTGCAGCATTGGCTTTGAAAATCCCTTCTATTCTCCATTTAATTTCATCCATAGGCTATCTCCCTACTGCATAAATGCCGGGAGTTCCTGCTGACCGTCTGCATCAGCTTTTAACTCTCGATTTCCAGTTACAGGCTCAACAAATGTTTCTGAATTTGCTTCATTTTTAATTTCGTATGCAACATTTTCCTGCTCAATTTCAATTGGAGAAATGTCCTCGAACTGATCAAGTCTGTCGGATATCTCGGAAATATTACCATCTGTACTCGTATTTGCGATCATTTTGCACAAACGGTTGATTACAGTTTTCTTTGACATCTGATCTTTGAATTTTGTGTGTGTACTGGCAGCATCCTCTTTCAATCCACCCATTCGCTGATTCCATGCTTTCTTCAACTGGTTAATGTTCATAATCTCCACAATCTGGCTTCCATCCACCATTTTTGCAACAGCATAAGCACCTTTGATCTTGTCATTGTCAATGTTCATGAAGTCCTGCGTATGTTCATCGATAACCTTCTCACCATTAACAATGTGGTACTTAAATGTATCGCCCTCATAGATGATCTCTGCACTGATCTTCTTTAAGCCGTTACGTCTTGCCAATGTGATATTTCCAAAGTAAGATTTCTGGAATTGGCACTTTCCACCGTAGGCGATAAAATATCCCTGCTTTTTGGTGACACTAAGTGCCAGTGTAGCCATTGTCATAAGTGAGTTTACAATGCTAACCTGTGAACAACTTTCAAGAATTGGACGTTTATCCTTATCAAGAGTCTCTTTTAATATCAGATACGCTCCAGCTAATGCATTTGCTACGTTATAGTCTTTTGGAAATGTTAAACCAAATTTTTCTTTTTCTTGTAACTGGCGTACAAGACCGTCGATAAGCTTATTGTTTACAATTAAACTAGCCTGCTGATCTTCTGCACTTAACACTTCTGTTTTAACTGCTGCCATTATTCCTTGTCCTCCTTAATCTCAATGTGCATCTTGTCAAAAAACTTGCTCAAATCATCAAATGATTTGAATGTGTTATTGCAAAATATAAGGTATGCAGAAATGTCGTTCATTAAATTGCCTGTAATATATTCTATTTTGCCTTGTATCACTTTAAACTTTAACCCTGTCGGGAAAAGCACGTTATCACCTTTTGCAACCTCAACAGCTCCACTGTAGTATGTCGGCTGCTCTTCCTTTTTCTCTTCTAGTTCCTTTCCCTGCTCGTGCACAGTTTCCAGATCTTCATCTTGTTTTCTTTTTTCCAATTTTTTCAGTAGCTCATCTGACGCTTTACTTAATGCTGACAAAAAACTGATATCGTCAACACTATTTTTATAAACTCCCACGCCCATCTCACCTGTCTTTTCGTCCTCGACAAGAACGGCATTAAAAGCTAATCCGACCTTAATTGTAAATCTAGTGCTCATATTATCCTCCTTATTTTGTTTTTGCCTTGTTGTTGCAGCACTCTGCTTCGTCGATCTCTGGTGCTCTTTTGATCACCTTAATATTGCTTCTTCCGTAGGCTTCTATCCACGAAAGGTCTACTGGCTCGTCTACTACTGTAACTTTTGTGCCGTTTGGAGTTACTGCTTCGTCTCCTGGCTTTAAATCTTCCTCTGCCGCAAAACAATAGCTTCTTTTACTGCCCTCATATCGGGCTTTTACATAATTACTCATCAACTTCCTCCTTTTAATAATTTTTTACTGCTTAATTTCTTCTGCAAAGATTGATGGAGAAAAGACACAAACCAAGCGAATGCCGTAGTAAAGACTGCAATCGCAGCTTTCGGGCAGGCCTGTTTGGCTAACAATGGTAGCTGCCGAATAATGTCCATTACATCCTGTACTCCACGGAGTAAGTAACCACCAACAATACCCTTCATTTGGAATCAGACTTCTATATTTTCTGTATTCGTCAAGAGTAAGCAGCGAAACCTTGTCTTTACATGCTCTGTATTGATTCTGTCCATCAACAGACAGTAAATCCCTTTCAAATTCAATAACATTCCCCTCTCCAATTTTGTTTTCTAATTTTCTGAGGAGATCATTATTCAAATACTGGCGCAGTCCACTAGTTCTCCAGTCATTGCAGTTCGAATCAAATGTCATTGATTTCTCCAATTTTTCTGCAAGGCACATATAGCCCAAATCAGAAACATCAATGATTTCCCATTTTAGCCCTGCAAGTTCGAACCGATTACCTGCTTTAGGCTCAACATCAATTTTTCTTTTTGAATTACCTTCTAAGATATTTACTCTTCTCTTTAACTCATTAAACTGCTTTTGCAGTCCTTCTAATGTTAATTCAGCCATTTACTCTCCCTTCGATACAAAGATGTTAGATTTTAAGATACAAAATGGGCGAACACCGAGGCTGCAGTTGCAACTGACGTTGCTGAAGTAGCCGGACGGAAGAACAACGGCGATTGAACGATTGCATTCACGGTTTGGACTAGTCCATGCTGTACAAGTCCACCACCAATCATTCAAATTGTTATTAACGATCAAATTGTTATACTGTCGAGCTTCGTCAAAAGTAATCGGGCGAACCTTACAAGTCAGCTCCCCGTAATTATCCTGACCATCTACTGTCTCAAGGCTAACTCTGTGCTCCACAAGATTCTCTGCTCCGACCTCATTTTCAATAGTTGGCTGGATTTCAGCTTCAATGTATTTTCTAAGTCCAGATGTTTTGTAATCCGCTGTATCATCTGCAAATTTTCTGTCTTCTGCTATAAAATCCTTTGAGATAACCTTGGTTTTTCCTTCGTGATGTTCGAGGACAATATAATCATTCTCTCCAATGCAAAATGTCTCTCCGGCTTTTAAGCTTTCCAGCTTAACCTTGTTGTCCTGCTCTCTTTCTTCAAGCATTTTCACCAATGCTCTTGCAGCTTCAAGTTCTTTGCTCATGTCTATCTCCTTTCTTACAGTCGTGGTGACTTGACTAAATCACGCACAACTCTATACTTTGAAATGTTTTCTCCGTCTTTCTCAACAAAGTAAAACGCTCCGTCATTCGGCTCTCTGAAACCGCTATAGTACTTTGCATTTACCATTACCGCATCCTGCTCCTTGCAGCGGCTGCACCATTCGCGGATTTCTGCGCCGAGGTAACTTTCTCCGCTGTTCACTACAACCATTCTTGCTCTCCTTTCTTTTCTTTTCTGGTGGATTGTAGCAATCTATGAACTCATGTAATTCATATAAGCCGCATCCTCTAAATTTCAATGTTTCATTTTGTTTCCATAAGTGTTCTGCCTTCACACCAAATTCATCTGAAAAGCTCTGGATCAACCCTTTCATGGCTTTCTGCCTAGCTCTTTTAATTTCTGTTGCCGTCCTTTCAGTCCTTGGTGCTATTGCATTCACTCTTCTGTAGATGTGTCCGATCAGCTCTAACCGCTGCTCCTCTGTTAACTTCATAGGCTTATTGCAATTGGCGATAAATCGCCTGAATGATCTTAGCATCATACAATGCATTGTGTTTTACTCCTTTAGGAAGTGGCTTTCCCAGCTTTGTTAAGAGCTGTTCGCGCGACAAATCAAAAGCTTCCTTTTCAGAAATTCTTAGCACCCTTGCAATATCCTGGTTGATATCGTGGCAACTTGCTGATATGTAATTAGGAAGCTCCAATGCGGAACCTGCCAGAAGATCAACTAACAAAACAAAATCATAATGAGATACATCTGACACAAATTGAATATCGCTTTCGAAATGCCCAAGCCATTCAAGAAGTGATTCTCGCACCTCATATTTGTTGCCAACCACAAATACGGTGTTTTCCTCGTCTAGCAGTTCTGCAAGCTCTTTGTTCTCACCCTTTATCACTGTATTTGACAATACATTTTCCTTAATCCAAGGTGTGATCTGATAGTTTGCAAAATCATTAAGTTCTGCGTAAAAGGATTCACCACTTGCAGATACAATTCCGATACTTATTAGGGTTGTATCTTTATGCAATCCTGTAAACTCTGCATCAAAGTACAGATTTATCATTTTCTTTCGCTCCTTCCTTTTCTTTATATTCTTCTGCCTGCTCCATCCCAATGATGTAGGCAAGCTGTTCTTCTGTTAAACATGGAAGCAGCCTTGTTGCTGTTTCAAGCAATTGCTCTTTACTCTCTCCATGGTAAATAAAAATTCTAATCACTCTCCTTCTTCGTTTTCTTCGATACTGTTTGGATTGAGCATCATCATTAGCAGTTTCTTCCAAGCGAGTGTTTTGTTTACGGTATATCCATTTGCGGTTTGATACTGCATATGTACCACGTGTGGGTACTTCGCTTTAATTACCGCATTGACCGTTACCAGTGTTCCATCTGGCATTTTTACATTCAGCGCAACAGTGTCGCCCTGCTTTGCCGCTTCTTTCAGCAGCTCTGTGTCTTTGCTCATTTCTCCGCTCAAATGCGGTAGCGTTTCTCTTAGATTCATACATTTCCTTTCTGTATGGTTCTGGCATTCTAGCCCAAGCCATAATCTCATAGCCAGATTCTTCAAATCCACCGTCTGGCAAATTCGCCTGACAAGCTTCTTTTGAAACCCACCATCTAAATCTGCCCTTTGGGTCTGGACCCCAGTAATACTCGTGGGTAAGTCTAGTCTCACCCCATCTGATTGTGCACATTAGATAGCCTGCGGTCTTATCTGGCATCTTTTTAGTCATCCAGAACATTTTTTATCACCTCTCTTAATTTATATTTGCAACATTTCTTCCTTTGCTTTTTGATAGAAATTGCGGTCTATCTCAAAACCGTATGAACTTCTACCAAGCTCTCTTGCAGCTCTTAATGTCGTTCCGCTTCCACAACAAGGATCAATAACAACATCACCCGGATCAGTAAATGTTTCGATTAGCTTTTTCAAAAGCTTCACAGGTTTCTGTGCCGGATGAATCTTAGGAATGTCTTTTTCGTCCTTCTCCCAGTTAAACCAGTTGAAAACCATATGACCAGTACCTCTGATTGTTTTTCCCTCTTCATCAAACTGCGCTCCGTTTCTGAACTTTGGAAGCTTGTCTCTGTAGAAGCAAAGCGCATATTCTGTAGCCCCAACTACTCTCATATTCGCTTTTAATACCTGCGGTGAATAGTTCTTGATGAATACCAATGGAATGTAATGAATAAATCCATGTTTTTTTGCGGCTGCAATTAAGGTTGATGTCTGCTCAAACGAGCAAAATACAATCATGCAAGGACTGTTGCTACTTCTTCCTCTTGTCGGGCTTTTCTTGTCCTCTTTTTTCATCATCTTTGAGCAAAAATGGAAGTACTCATAAAGATTGAAATTGAAATCTGAGTTAAAAGCAGCTTTTCCTGCAAGTTTGCTTTCACCGTTCTTATTATCGCCCCTTTGTACCACATTGGATTGCTGCCGTAGAAATTAGCTCCGACATTATAAGGTACGTCCGCAATAATCAACTGTGCTGGGCGGATTCCGTATTTTTTGTAATTCTGCATCGAGTCGCGATACAGTTCACATTTAATTTTTCTTTCCATGTTGTGTTTTCCTTTTTTTAGTTTACGATGTTGTAACTGTGTTCTCTATCCAGCCGAGCAAATAGTTGTTCTGGATACTAGAGCAGCTATTTGTCACTTCACTCAGCTTCTGCAGAGTGCGCTTTTTCTGCTCAGTCAAAAAGCGGTATGTTGTTGTCTTAGACTTTTCTTTTTTATCTGTCATCACGCCTGCACCTCCTTCCTGCATGTTTCCATTCTTTCAATGTAGGTAATCATGTCAGCAAAGTTTTCTGCTCTGTACAAGATTGCCCTGTTTGTGTCAGCAAGTAGTGTGTATGTACTACCAAACTGGAATATGTAATACTTATGTGTTCCCTCGTAGTACATACAATCTTTAAGCACTACAAACTTGTTGATATCAAGCATTGTTTGTTCCTCTCTTATGTAATTTCTGCTATCATTTCTGCCTTCATCCTGGCGAACTTGTTAATAAAATGGATTTGCCCTTTGCCAGTTACAAGCGTTGTTCTTGTGATTCTGACGCTTCCATCTGGATTCACAACGGTACGCTCCTTAACTTCAAAGAGTTTCTGTTCCATCGCCTTCTGTGTCGGCATATTTTTACTACCGCCACATTTAATTAGGTAGTCATTTTGACGCATCCACTCAAAGAGTCTGTTTTGCCCGATCTCATGACCATTCTGGCAAATCAGTTTTGCCATGTCTCCAATTAGGATTGAGGTCCTGCTAGACTCCACTGCATCTGCAAAGATTTCTTTTGGCTTCATACGCTCTGTGTCTGCAATCAGTACCTTATTATCTGCCTTAAGCTTATCAATCTCGTTATTGGCAATCTTTAAGGCTCTTGCCATTACCTGCTCTGGAGTATTCCAAGCCTTTTCGAGATCAATGAAGTACTGACGGTACTGCTTGCCCTTGTCGGTACGCTGAATCATGCAGATCTGCTTTGCCATGTCGATGGAGATTTTGTAGTCCTGCAATTCCTGTCTTGCTAGGGTGTTAAATTCTTTACACCCTACATAATCTGTATTTTCTTCGAATCCATATTGTAACTGGCGATTGAACCATGATTGAAAACGTTCAGAGATCTCCAATCCCTCATGCAATTCTCTGGCCGATACAGTAGGCTGCTCTGACTCGTAGTTGATTCTCAAGAGTCCCATGTTTTGGCTCCTTTCTGTTAAATTTTCAATGTCCGTTTGTTTGTTACGCTTACAGTATAGTTTATTAGGAATACTTTGTCAATAGTTTTTTGATTGTTTGGCAAACTTTTTTGTTGACTTAACAAACAAGGTTTGCTATAATAATAATGGAAGGAGGTGATAAGATGGAAACTACAATAGGCGAGAGAATAGCAATGGTGCGAAAAAACCGAGGCTACACCTTAGAGAAATTTGGAGAAGCCATTGGAATAAAGAAAGGTTCAGTTAGTCTACTAGAGCGTGGTATCAATACTCCAGCTGACAGAACGATTTTTATGATTTGCAACAGATTTAGCGTAAATGAACAATGGCTCCGTACCGGAGAAGGCGATATGCTTAAGAACGTTACACCATCAGAAGAGATTGGATCATTTCTTGGCACACTTGCAATAGCAGGCGACGAAAATTTCAAAAAACGTTTAATCCTTTATCTTGCGCAAATAAAGGATTCGGACTGGGAGAAATTGGAACAAGTGCTTGACACTCTTCTTTCAGGAAAAGATATCATCTTTCCACCAGGCACCAATGACAAGCAAAACTAACTAACCAGGCAGTGGGTATCCGTAATGCGGATACCCATTTGTTTTGTATGCAAGGTGAATTTCTGGTTGCTATTTTGTGAAAACCTGTTTATACTATTTACATAGTGCAACACAAGCACAAAAAGAGAAAGGAAGAAAAGGACATGAAAAAGAAATTTGTAGCTGTACTGTGTAGTTGTATGGCATTACAAGCAGTGCCGGTATTTGCAGAAAGTGAAGCGGAGACAGAAGCAGAAACTTCTATTGATTATGAAGCAAAGCGTAACGAATTGCTCAAAAACTACAACGATCTTCTTAAACTATATAATGAATTGTTTGAGGGTGATGAGGAAGAGAGTTCTGAGGCAGAAACTGAGGCAGAACTCCCAGACGGTGATATCCTATTCAAAGATATTCCGTGGGGAACAAATTTTGCAAGTGTGCAGAGCTTAGCACCAGAACTTAATCTTCAAGCATCTATAGATCAGGTGCTTCCTGTCTATTCAGTTGATGATATTATCTATGGTGGAATTACTGGTGTTGATTATGATTCGACTGGTTTCATGGCAAGCGCTTTCGCTTCAAATTATCAGCAGCCAGCCTTTGGATATACAACATCTTCTGTGTATGCGTATTTTGTTTGCCCTTCGGCAGATGGTGTAATTGATTATAATGTAGCAAATGCTATGCTGTACGGTGTTACATATGAATTTAATACAAATGATGTTAGCCCAATGGCAAATGATTTAAAAGAGCAATTAACGGCTACTTATGGTGAACCTTCACAGGATTATGACGAAGATCCTTTCTCAACTAAGGGCGACTCATTTATATTTAATCTCTATGATGGTCATTTTACTGTTTGGGAAACAAAGACTTGCATCTTGTCAATCCACTCTTGCGATTACGGTAAGGATGCTGCCGCTCCAAGCACGATCCAGATTAACTATGCATGGAAAGATGCGTCTGACATCTTAGAACAGAACGATAAAATCGTTTCAGCCCAGTAAAACATTAAGAGGACACCCATTACTGGATGCCCTCTTTTTTTATTTTGTCAAGATATAATAGACAACTCTTAGTGTACTCAATCTGTCCTCATTCCTCAAAAGCTCTCTGATCTTTTTCTTATAACACCGTATCGTTGCTTCTTCAGCATCTTTTTCAATCTCCTTTTCAGTTCTGCTTTCTGCCATTCATTGCCCTCTCTTTCTTCTATTCTCTCGTCATTGCCTGTGCGATCAGCTCACAGCGATATTCCTTTACATCGTCTCTATCTGTTAACTGATATAAAAAATCAAGCAATTCCATTTCATTACGTTTTCCTTCCGGAATAAACGTGGATATATATGCAATCGCTCTTTTTACATATTCATTGCCTTTTAATTCCACGATACTGCCTAAAAAACGTCTAACCACATCACACATATAATCACCTCTCCTTTGCAAATGCATCCGTAGAAATTTCGTATGCAACTTTAACTGTTTCTGTTTCATGCTCTCTTTTGATGTAAGTTCTGCTCTGGATTCTTCCAGACAGCCTAATCTTGTCTCCGACCTTTAAATTTGATGCCTTTCGAGCGAGTTGGTTCCAAGCAATACAATGTAAATAATCACTCTTGCCATATGGACGATTTACAGCAACTATAAGCTCACATAGCTCCTTTTTTAATGGCGTTGTGCGATATATCGGCTTGCTGCATAAATACCCAGTCAATGTAATTTGGTTTCGATGTTCCCCACTTTCTACTTTGATTTCACGGACCAGAAAGTACTGCTGTACATGCCTTTTGCCGTCACTGGTGTAATAATTCTTGCTTCGCCATTCTCCAATCACTGTCACTTCATCCTGACGCTTCAAAGCCCCAATTCTATCCTTTGCAACAGTGATTGGTATTTCATCCTTTACTCCACTCAGGCGGCTTGTCTCGATGGTGTTTGAACAAAAATCACTTTCCAAGCAGTCTAATGTTGTAAAATTGTCTAGTAATTTACCATGAATAATGGCAAAATTAACCATTGACTCTGTTACTTTGCAGTTGTAAACTGTCATCATTAGTAGCCTCCTTTCTCTTTTCTGCTATGGTATAGATAATAGCACTGGTGACTACAATTGTATTGACTTTGTTCACATTTTTTTCAGTCAAAGTTTTTTGGCTATTTTCCAAATTTTCAAGTGCTAGAAAACTTTGGCTTTACCTTTTGCTTGGTGTAGCCAATAAATTATACTTTTTGTTTTTGCTAAAGTACAATTTATTGTAAAAATGACATTTTGAACGAATATGAAGGGTGGTTTTTGACATGAGAAATCGAGTAGCTGATACTGAACGGCTTATAAAAGTTATAATTTATGTGCGCAAAAATGCAGGATTATCACAAATGGATTTGGCAAAAGCACTTGGAAAGAGCGTAGGAACAATAAAAAACTGGGAGAATGGTCTTGGTGCGCCAGACTTCCCAGCGTTGCTAGAGTGGTTTGACAGATGTGGTGTCGATGTGGAAAAATGTCTTATGGCTATCTATGATCCAGATAAATACGAACGCATTTATCATCCTAAAAAAGACAACGAGACACTGTCTGCTCTGCAGGAATACTTAAAGCACGAAGATGCTGCGTATCTGAAACGTCTGTATTACAATGTCTTTTGTGATACTGGGTCTGATTGGCACGCACAACTTGATATGCTTACGGCATTAAACAAACTGCCACTTGCTGACCGTATAACGTCAGCTCAAGCATATCTTGACAATTTTTTGATTCGGCAGGCACGTGGTGAGGTGAAAGATTCTTTTATAGAACCTGATTTAAAACATTTGAAGGAGTCAATACAGCAAGCAAAGCAATCTGTTTGCGAGAGAAAGGATTCCTACTTAAATTTTAAGCAATAAAAATAGGGTGCATCATCACTGATACACCCTTTAAACTTAAACAAAATATGTGATTGAAAATGAAATTGCTCCGCTTGCATTATATGAACTTCCACCAGATGCAGTCTGAAGAAGCTTAATTGCTCCGTCTGTTCCAATTGCAATTGCGGCAGTTGGAGAATTATAATATCTAGCTGCTAAGTTAATTTCTTTTGTTGGTCTATAGCCTTGCGCCAGGGTTCCGAGCGTTTGGAACGCTGCTGTAGCTCCTGTAACTCCCATAACGACATTGACTATGTTTCCTATCTTTCTGACGCGCGCTCCAATATAACTTACAGCAGTGATTTCACTACCTAATGTTATATTTACCCATCCACTATCGGTCATCAAAGGCAAATCATTCTCGTCAAGTATTCTGTATGCAGTACCCGATGTATTCCAGCGATATAAGCTTGAATTTTGAGCATTAAAGCCTACACTTCCGAGTCGCTTTCCGCTACCGTAGAATCTTAGTGTACTCATTGTTCCTGATGTGCAATTAAGCCCTAATACATCCACGTTTGAATTGTCGATTGTTCCGCCGCTTTTTGGAAGATAATCAACATTTATTTTTTTCTTTTCGTCTGCACTAATTAGACCTGATGCAGATGTTGTTGCTAATGGAACGTAAAAATCAGTCATGCTTGAACCTTGCGTTATCGAACCGATTTTGAGTCCTGTTTTATAGCTTGCTGATGAGCCGAAATTGCCCTCATGATAAATCTTGAAAGCACCAGCATCACTTTTTACGTAGACTGGTGGATTGGGGGAATTTAGTCCCTGAACTTCCAGATTTATCTGACCTTCTGAATCTGTTCTGATTGTCAGCACATCGTTAGCCCATATACGCATTGGACCAGTTCCACATCTTATATCAAGTCCCTCATTTCCCAAAAACATTCTATTGTCGTTTGTGCTTGCGACAACACCTTTTGTTCTTGTTGCGATAGTTACTCCGTTAGAGCTTGACTCAATGATAAAACTGTCCGTGTCAGAATATGGACTGTCCACTTTAAATGAACGGTTGAAGATCGCATCAAGACCAGTTATGGTTCCTGTTGTAATTTTTGTAGCATCAATGCTCTTAATTTTTGCATTGGTAATTTGCGCATCACCAATCATTACATTTGTTATCCAACCCTGCTGAATATTCGCTTTATCAAGTCTAGCAAATAATATATTTGCATCATTTACCGTGATTGAACTTGCCTGCAAATTTGTGATCTTTGCATCTACAGCGTTTAACTGATTGAGCGTGGCTTTTTTTGCCGTAATTTCTTGAAGGCTAAGGACATCGTCTTTAACTCGTTGCAATGCTATTTCAGATGGACTTTTCACCTCTTTTTCTTCAAAACCATAGGATGCCACTTCCGACAGCAAACCACCATCAAATGTAATGGTGTGTTGCATCACTGGAACATCTATAAGATTATTTTTGGCATCAACTATTGTAACGACATCACCTACGTCAAGCCTCGGATCTCCCATAAACGAAAATGACACTGGATAATAGCTCATATCCTTTATTTTTTTAAGGATTTTATTGAGCCATTCCTGTGTCATTACTGGATTGCTTAAATTTGTATTTATATTTGTTCCTGATTCATAATGATTGTTCTCTGTGTCACAGCTGATGCCTGAGATTTGGCACATCGTTTCTGATTGTAGCAGATCATCAAAATATCTATTGGTCTTAATCAGATACGTGTGTGATTCTTTTAAAAATTCAATTGTATTATAAATGAACGATAGGTTCTGGTCTTTTAAATAGCTGCCTGCTGTATCACCTATTTTTCCTGGATAGTCAGTTGTTAACGCTTCATACCATCTAAATGTTACTTTTCCGTTTCTATCGCATATAGCAAATGTGCCATGGAGTTGTGCGATGTATCCAACCACTTGCTGCATTGTGAAACCGTCAAATGGCTCTTTGTATGATTTTTCTCCCGACTGGTCGTTAACCGTCAATATTTTATCTATCATCAGGCTATCAGATAATTTGCTTGTGTCAAACTCAACACCTGTCTGTTTGCTTATATCAGTTAAAAATTCTTTGCTTTCTGCTGGATACTTCGTAATCTTGCTTTTATATGCTTTAGCTAACTTTGACTCTAGCCTGTCATATGCTGTAAAAGTAAGCAGATTTCGGTCTTTTTTTTGCTCTTTTATCGTAAAATATCCCATCGGTATCCACTCTATAGCGCCATCAGCTATTGCTCCAATTTCCAATTTTACTTCCGTACCTTTTACAAATTCTTGCGATTTTGTAAACATAGATACTTCTATTTTGGAAGCTATAGCTCCACCCACATAAAAATAGCTATCAGGAGTTGAGAAATTTGTTTGCACTATCTCTTGGATTCCATCTGATATTTCGTTTAGCCTTGCGTAGAACGTTCTTCCGCTGCCTGATATAACTTTATCTAATGCTTCTGATACCTGATACATGGTGATTTCCTTTCTCTAGCACGGTATACTCCGTGCTAGATATTTGCTTTATTTTTTATTCTTCGAGGATGTATCTTTTTTCTTCTTCTGTGAGAACCTTCATTCCTTTAATCTTTTCTGCCGATACTTTTCCGTTGTTGTTGTTGTACAGCCTTTTTAAACTTTCTACCAAACTTCTCATGCCAGTACTCCTTCCTCAATCAGCTGCAAGGTATATGCGTCTATCATTTCTGTTGCATATCTTGTCATTTCTTCGCTTGGCTCTGTATCGCCTTCGTAATCAAGATATTGCTCTGGGGCTTGAATAATTTCCTCTTGCGTCAACTTAAATGTCCTGAATATATTGCCATCATACTCATACATCGTCTCACTGCCGTTTTCTGGACCATCAATCGTAATCTTCTGCTCATTTGTACAAATGACTACATCCATTCCTTTTTCAAGCGGATAGAATGCTGCACTTAACTGTGGCAGCGTAAATCTCATCTTTTCCATAATTGTTTAATCTCCTCTCATGAGTGGATACAACTTCTTTGCATCTCTTTATATCTTCCGAGACATGATACTTTTGTTGAAAACGTTGTGTGTTTGAATGTTTAATAGCTCCATAACGCCCGATATAGCTTTTAGCCAATGACAACGGCACTTCTTTCTTTTGGTGGACTCTTTTTCTTACCTTCTTTGCAGTCCTTCTAAATCTCAAAAAATTTGATGAGCGCACAGTAAGGCTTCTTCTTGATATTTTTCTTCCTAAAATATCAATGTATGTAACACTCAAATCAATGAATTTTGATGTTTCCTTAATTTCTAGCCCTAAAAAATCCGAAACATAACTCGAAAATCTTTTTACCGCCATTTTTAAATCCTTCAAGCTTTTCGAAACGATTAGTATATCGTCCATTTGAAACAAAGCATGAGATACAAGATTGACACGATTAGCAGCTCCATTCCTATGTTTTCTTAATTTGCATACCTGCTCATTAACATAATGACACGCATAGGACATATAGTAATTCGCAAGATATTGGCTAAGGTATGAACCGATTGATAATCCACCCTCAAACGAATCAATTAAGAAGAAAACGAGATGTATAACATCGTCGTTATCTACATCTCGCCTTAACAATTCTTTTAATTTACCTTTAGGTATGGTTTCATAATAATGCCTGATATCTGCTTGCCATCCCCATCTTATATCATGGTTGTCTACCCATTTCTTAATTGCTTTTGCACCAAATTCGCATCCCTTGTTCTTTAATGCTCCGCATTGGTAAAAGCCTATTTTCTTTTGGAATAATTCTTCCATTGCATATACAGCTATATAGTCGTATATCTGTTGCTTTACATCTTGTATTCCTATCTTTCTAACTTTTCCGTTACATTTATCAACTTGGTATCTGTAACGAATTGGCTTTACAATATATTTCTTTTCGATAATCTCTTGTTGTATACCGTCTATAACAGTATTGATCAATCCTTCCATCATGAAGTGCTCTTTGCAGATCTTTTTTTATGATTTCACATGGTAGCTTTGAGTACTCTGAGAACATTCTTATAGTGTCCCCTCGGTTCATCTTTCCACTTATGCAATCTCTTACTGCTCGTTCAATCAATATTCTGTTAGCTATGTCTATTCTTTTGCAACAACGTTTCAAGTATTTTTTGTCCTTTTGCAAATATCGTTTAAATTCCGAGGGACGTTCGGATGTCTACTAGCCCCAGCCTATGCCTGTCGCATAAGTTACTGGAATGTCCGTCGGCATTCCAGTTCCCTTTTTGTTGCCTATTTAAGTGTTGCTTACGCAACAACGGAATTACATCCGCGAAATGCCACACTAAGTACCAACGTACTATTTTGTCCCGTCAGACATATAAAAGCAGAGAGCGTAGTTCCAGTTCGCATTCGTCACGTCGTTCCTGAGATTCGCGTAGGAGAATCCGGCATTCGACCTGTTCCTGAGATTGCCGCGCCCGTGTGTGGCAAGTCCTATTTTTAAATTATTGCTATATATTATTTAGAGGGGCAGCCCCCTCTTTTGCTTGCGCAAAATTCACCCCTGAAAAGGTTCGGAATTAAACGCAGAGAGCGAAGCTCCAGAGCGCAGACGTCACGCCGCCCCAGAGAGACGCGAAGGAGAAACCGGCATCCGACCCGTTCCAGAGAGAGCCGCGCCTTAGCGCTTCGCGCCAACCTGTTCCACTACTGCCAACATATTGTCTGTCACCAACACCAACTGAATCTCCTGAACCCTTACTCTTAAACCATGTAACACCCGTGGACAAGTCTATATCAATGTCACCAATCCAAAAATCATCAGTTGTTTCAAAGTCTGCCGTTGCAATTTTTGTCCAATTTGCAGCAGTACTTGACCATGCGGCAGTTCCTCTAACGTAGTAGTCAGCCGTTGTTGCTGTGGTCTTGTTCCACAACTCGTTCATTGAGATATAATATGCACCAACCATATCTTCAATGCCGCCAAGCTTAAACGCATGTTTGCCATCGTTCTTAACATATCCATCCACTCCAAGCACCTTGTCGGTTTGACCTGTATGCAATGGCATCGAGGATATATATGTATCTTCTGTAATTGTCATATTTTGCTTGCCAACATATACTCTACTGTTATCTGTTCCGGATATTGCTTCGATAGCTGTTATTTTGACTTTATCTGCGATATTTCGCATGTATGCCTGTCCACGATCCAGATTGTCTGTGTGACCAGTTGCATCCCCGATGGATACTGTCGCACCAACATAAAAGCTATTTGCCTGCGCTGTTGGAATTACAACATAATTAACTTTTTCTCCAGTCTGTGCAACTTTAGCTTGCGTACTATATGAAACACATCCTTGAAAGACTTTCTGACTATTTTTTGTTGCATACTTCATCCATAGCATACACAGCAGATATGCCGTTCGCTCTGATCCAGAGCCATGATATCCTGTTCCTTTCTTCTGCAGCTCAGTATTCCCAGACTGGGCTGAAACAAAGTTATAAATTGCATTTCCAGATGATGAATATAAAATTCCATCAATTTGTCCTGCATAGTATTTTGTCAAAATACCATAACCGAGTTCTTTATTGCACCATGGTGTAACTGTTGTGCACTCCAATTCAGGATGCGGCTTCGTTGCAAAATGTACAATGTAATATGTATCAAATTTTTGAATGCCCCAATAAGTTAATGGAACCATAACTCCAACATCTACTTTTCCAATATCGGAATATCCATTACCGCCTTTGATTGCTACTGGAGTCTTATTCTCTTGCTCATCAATCACAAAATTACAATCAATTGTCTGAAAAGCACTATGATTCGCAAAATCATCCTGCCCCTTTACAGTTTCTGCTGAAGGTACGGCTGTTAATCCAACTGATGCATTCATCTTTTCACCGTTTGGACTGGTACTCGTCTCATAGTAATAAAACTTTGTCGAGAAAACCTCGTCTGTTGCTGTTTGTTCCCAGAAATTCTTCCAGTCAAACTTTGAAACATCTGTTACTAGTGTTTTTACCGTTTTTAAAAGATTCAAAATCTCTTGTGATGTTGACTCCATTGCCACATCTACTGCCACTGCTGCCATTTTTTATCCTCACTTTCCATCATCATACGTCACTCTTAGTCCGCCACTTTCGTTTATGCTCAGAGTGATTCCTTGGCCATTTGCTTTCTTTGCAAGTTCCTTTGTTAAATCCGCTATATTAGTCTCTTGAGTTTTTGATGTATCCTTTAGTTTTTCCACATCTTCCCTGTTTGCAAGATATATTATTTTGTCAGCCATACACCTTCCTCCTCTACTTTGTTATTCTTGCCGCCAAACACCCTTTGGCTGAGTCGAAGAAAAATTCTATGCCGGTTCCACCGGCCTTTGCCTTTAATGCTGTGTCCTGCTCCGTATTTTTTGTCTCAACCTTTTTAAATCTATCTCCAACTGCTTTTGCATCAGCTGGCGTGTCTGCTTTTGATAATGTAGCATCTGTAGCATCTCTAAAGGATTCTTTTACATTTGATCCATCAACCTGCATTACGCCTTCTGCGTTATCATACACAAGGAAGGTATCTGTGGATTTTACAGCCGTTTTTTTCTTATATTCCGTCCATAATCCCATAATGATCACCTAGCCTTGTTCATCAAATTTAATGGCTGCACACTGCTTCTCTGTGTCATAATACAAAGTTATTCCTTTTCCTGTTACCTTTTTACTCAATCCATCCCCGACTGCTTTTGCATCTGCAAAAGCATCAGGAATAGTGAGTGATTTGTCAGTTTCCAGTGGGTGTGTTTTATGATATTTTTCAACAGCTGCATCAATTTGATCCTCTGTTACAGTTGCATTCTGGATCCTGCGATTAAAAATACCAATGACGTCTTCTGGTTTCATCTTTCACTCCTTAAATCTTGTTCCAAGTTGCCGTTGACTCTTCAAATTTATAATAATCGCCAGTATCGCTCGCCAGAAAAGAGCTGCCTGTCGCAACATATGTAGGGAGCTTGCCTGCGTCTTTTGCAAGTCCCTCATAACTACGTATATTGCCTTGTGCAGACGTACATACCAATGTACCCATATCTGGCACTTCTTGACCAGGCTTATAAAACTGTCCGTCTCGTTTTACTGTGTAATCATATGTCATGCTTTCCTGCCTCGCTTTCCTCAAGCATCATGCTAATTGCTTCAAATTCAAGCTCTGATGCTTCTATGTTCTCAATCAAGCTAATCGGAATTTTGTAAATATCTACATCAACTTCAATTCCGTCTAGCAATTCACCCAGCTCCGATTCTAAGTTTTGCTCCATTCCCTTTTTAGGTACAATGTCACCATTTTCCTTTTTATCGCAGTACTTTTCAATCAATTCATTTCTTGATTCTTGAAAAGGAATCGCAGCCTTATCTAGCATTTCAATATTACGGTTGACTGCATAAATTGCTTTAATTGGCTTTCTTGCACCATTGTTTTTAAACGATAAAAGTCCGTTGATTGTCTTTACCAGTGTCCTATTTGACATCTTCATTTTGATACCTCACTTTTCAATAAAATTTGCAGCAACACCAACATACCTAGGCAGTCCATCGGCATAAGAATAGACTGGATATGTCGGTGTTCCAACGTAAAAGGTTTTTTCACAATCTTGCCCTGTTTTAGGATTTCTGTACTTGATAGGGAAAAAGGCAGAATCAATTGCTGCTGAGAAGCTTGCTGTTTCTTCATCGTCCATTGGTGCTAATGTAACATTCAATTTTGCCTTTCTTGCAACAATGTCTCCCTCCATTTCGCCTGATGCAACTCTTCCTGTGTTTTTACTCCAGATGATATTGTCATCAATTGTAATTGATTTTAACTTTAGCTTTAGGCCACTTATAGTAATGGTCTTTGTCGGTTCTGCCATTTTTCACCTCCTTTATGTTAAAAACTGAGCTTTACCAGTCTGCATAACACGCGAATTGTTCTCGCTCTTCACTACCTCGAAGATGCGCCTTGCATCGCCCTGAAGTGTGACATTGACAGTTACGTTTCCACTGCCACCCATTTGCGACATTGCAGTTTGCATTCCTTCCGCTACTGCACTTTGCATCACACTTGCAAGTTGTGACTCGTTTAGTACTTCTGTACGTCCGCCTACATGTCCCACAAGCTCTGGCCCAGCTTCTCCAGCAATGAACATTGAACCTGCATTTACAGTGCCACCTGCATATCGTGGAACGGCGCTAAAGCTTGACATGAAGTCTTTTGTAATGACTCCTCCACTGCTAAATTGTGGTATGCTATGCCATTTTCCACCATAAAAAGCTCCACCTTCTGCTTTTTTTCCACCACTTATAACACTACTTATAAATGCTGTTATTCCCGATAGTATCAATGAGATTCCTGGTTGCTTTGTGACTTGGTTCACATATCCTAAGATTCCCGATAAGGACAGACCGCCAGTTTGTGCGATGTAAGAAATCCACGCTCCAATGCCGTTCAATGTCAATCCTCCGACTTGTGTAGCAATGTTGGAAATCCATGCACCGATATTGCTTAATGTTAGACCGCCAGTTTGTGCGATGTAAGAAATCCATGCTCCAATACCGTTCAATGTCAATCCATTGTTTTGCGACCCGATATATGATACCCATGCACCTATATCTTTCAATGTCATTCCACTAATTTGTGATCCTATATTTGATATCCAAGCGCCTATGTTATTCAACGTCATGTTTGGGGTTTGAGAACCAATATACGATACCCACGCACCGATATCTTTTAATGTTAAGTCTGGCTTTTGAGATCCAATGTTGGAAATCCATGCACCGATATTATCAAGTGTTAGATTTTGAACTTTTGAACCTATATAGCCTATCCAAGCGCCAATGTTATCAAGCGTCAACCCACCTGTTTGTGACACTTGGGATATGCTACCTTTTAAATCACTAATTGTTCGGTCTGAGATAGAGTCTTTCTTCTGTGTCAGTGCTGCTGTAAAATCGAGAGATTTCATGTAGTCAGGTAGTGCATTCTTTGCGTTTACAATACTTGCGGATGCTCCTTGTATAGTCTTATCCTGCTCTGTAAGTTTGCTTGTATCAAGGCCACCTACTTTGAGCTTGACTTTAAATTCCTTGTCAAACATGTCAGTCAAAGTATTACTGATTCCTAACGTGAAATCATCACGATTAAGCATTTCTGTCACATCATCTAATGTGTTTTTTAACTCATCTTTTAAAGACTTCCAAACACCTGTGAATTTTATTTTTCCAAGGCTTGTTACAAGCTTTTCAGTGTTTGTAGCGGCGGTTTCTGCATTCCCACCATACCTTTGTGAAGCTGCGCTGATTCTATCAAGAGTCTCTTCTGCTTCATTTTTTGTGCCTATTAAGTCTATGATATTTTCCGTTTGTTTGGAAAATGGGTCGTCTGCTCTCACCAATGCATTGATCATTCGGCTTTCAGATTCGGTTAATTTGTCTACATCCAATGATCCATTTCGCATCTTTTGGAAAAGATTTTCCAAATCCGTTTGGAATTGATCCCACGTGCCTGGTTTATCATGTGTCCATGCATCGTAAAGTACTTGCTGATTTTTTGCAACTGAGTTGACAAGCTCTGTTACCGCTCCGTCTAACGACAATGCAGCGTCTGAATAAATCTTAGCTGCATCTTGCATAGACTTTTTAAATCCTTCTTGGATGGCCAAATTTTTCTGGCTTTCGATTAAGCTCTTTAATGCACCATCAGTTCCTTCGTAAGCCTCTCCAACCTTGCCAATCAAATTTGCGGCTTGTGGTGCATACTCTACAATTTGGTCATAGTAGGTCTTAAACAACGACATGTCCGTTTCAGATAGACTTCCGTTCTTTTTCAGCTTCTCATTCAGTTCAAGGAACTTATCGACAATTATGGAAACATTTTCAAATTTCTCAATTTCTTCCTGTTCCATTGCTGGCCATTCGATTTTAAGCTTTGAAAGTGCTTTATTCAGATTGTCTGCGATAGCTGTATACTTTGTATCGGGTCCACCAAAAACAGCCGCCCAAGCAGTTTCAAACAATCCAAAAAATGTATTGGCAACTATATTTGCACTTGTTTTTAAGATTCCGCCCCAGTTGATGCCCTTAATGAAGTTGTTTATATCAACTCCAAGAGATCGCCAATTAAATGTTGCTGCAAACTCGTTAATTACAGATAGTGCGCCTTTGAAGGCTTCTCCGAGTGCTTTTCCTGCCTGTGAGAAATCGGTTTCTGCCAAAAAGGTATTTGCAGAACTTGCAAGTTCTGAGCCTATTCTTTTCCAATCAACCGTTACCGAGAAAGTCAGCAATGATGAAGTTGCTGTATTCATTCCGTCGGATAGCATTGTGCCGATTGCTTGCCAATCTACCTTGTAAAATACGCTGTTGATTCCGTTTGAAAAATTTCTGGATATCGAATTAAAATCAATTCCTTCTATTCCTGTTGTTAGCGCAGATGTGATTCCATTGATTCCAGCCGCAATGGTTTGTCCAGTTTTTGTGTAATCTCTGTCTGCAAAGATGCTATTGATTGTACTTGCAAGTGCATTACCTGCTTCCTGCCACCCTGTAGTGCCGCTAAAATTGATTTTAGACATATCCACTACAAATCCATCAAGGAAGCTCCACAAAGCCTTGTATTTGGCATTCAGAGTCTTTCCAAGGTCATCCCAATCAATAGTAGCTATCGCACTTCTAAGTCCGCCTGACATAAATTCACCAAGCGATGTCCAGTGAGTTGTGTCAACAAAGGTATTGATTGCACCTACAGCCGTGTTGACTGCTTCTCCAAGTGTTCTTCCGACACTCTTATCAAGACCTTCCGTCTCGAAGAAACCATTTATGAATGTTCCTGTGACTTTGGCAATTTTATTTGCCTGTTCCTTGATTGGCTCCCAGTCTATGGAATTGAGTGCATCACGAAGCTTTGTTCCAACCATTTTACCAATGTCAGTAAAATCGGCTTTCGCCCAAGCATCCTTTACAAGATCTGCAAAGTTAGATACCGCTCCTGGTATATCCTTTTTTGTAAAAAGTATAGGATCTTCTGTTCCTGAGCCGTTTCCAGAGCCACTTCCACTTCCTGAACCGCTGTTGGCTGCATTGTTCAGATCGTCAGAAAACTTTTCAATCTCATCAAATCCCATTAACTCGCGTTTTAGCTCATCGGTCTTGTCTTTTAACTTATCAGTTGCGTCACTTGCCGCATCTCCTGCAGATGCTGTACCGTTTAAGCTGTCACGATAGTCCTTGATGTTCTTTACAGCTACCGTGTATGATGTTTGCCCTGTTATTGATGCTATAAAAGCACCTACAGCATTGATTCCTGCAACTGCGTAATCAACGATTTGATCAATGACTGGCGCAACAATATTCAATATTGGCTCAAATGCCGCGGCTACGCTATTTCCGACATATGACATATCAGACGTCAGCAATGACAAGCTCTTATTCGCCCTATCGCTAAACATAACAAGGCTGTTGATTCCATCCTTAATTCCTGATCGTAGCTTGTTAAACAGCACATACAAAGATCTGATTCCAAAACCATAGCGCAGCACAGTTGTGATTCCGTGCTTTAATTTTTTGTTAAAGTCTCCGAGACTGGCTGAGGACTGGCTGAATGGACTCTTTAGCCCAGATAATGCATTTTTACTTGAACCAAAATTCAAAAACTCCCATGATAACTTTGCAAAGTTTTTCGTGAACGACAATATCTGCTTATTTACTTTTGTTGCAAAAGTTCCTATTTTGCCAATCGCACCTGCAACAGATATTGCCTTTCCTGCAAATCCACCCATGATGCCTGCCAAATCACTTATATCTGATTTTAACTGGGATAGGCTAAGCGGCAATTTCTGCATGTTTCGATTCAATCTGTTGATATCCTCTGGCATGTCTCTAAATATTGGTGGTTCTTGCGCAGCAGCAGCCAAGGCATCTTTAAATGTCTGTTCTGTTCTGATTACTTTTGATACATCTTCATTGTATTGGCTTAACTGATTTGAAGCATTGCTTGTTTCCCTCGCAGTTTGACTCATTGCGTTTGATAAGTCGTTGCCACGAAGTTCTTTCGGAAAACTGCTTAGCGGATACTCTTGCCATTCACTTTTTGGCTGTCTAAGTGTTATACCTTTTTGAGCTGCAATAGTTGATAAATCATTCGCATAAGCTATCGCTTGTGATAAGTCATCAACCATCTGCGATACACCATCAGTATCAAGAGTTCTCAATGCTTCTTGCATATTTTCCTTCAAGCGTACTATCTCTTTTGAGATTCCCACAAATTCACTTTGAAGTTCCTCAACACTCTCAGGAACGTAAAATCCGCCTAAAAACTTTTGACTTTCTTCCCTTGCTTGCTGTATAAGATTTTTATAGTCTTCTAACCACGGCACGCTCTCTGGTGCAACAGCTTTATTTGCTGCGTTTTGAATAATGGTCTTTTCTGCATCTGACAGCCCAGTATGCTCTTTTCCGATTATTGATTTTAAATTTTCTCTGTTCAGCTTTGCAATTCCAGAGAAATCAATATTTTTTAAAGAGGCCAGTTCACCTAAGCCAAGTTCTTTAAGCCCTTTGAATGCTCCTGCCAGACCTTTTCCATCTCCTACAGCATTCGTAACAGATTCGATGGTTGACCTTAAATTGATAAGGTCTTTCATTTCGCTGTTCACAACATCGGTCACAGTCTGTTGTTCTTTTTCAAATGCTCTAGTCTTTTGCCCTATGGCGCTTGTAACTTCTTTTACGCTTTCTGTTTCACTGTTTTCTGATAGCTTTTTTCCACCGTAAACATCGTTTTCAGTGAGTCCATACTTCTCGCTGAGGTTAGGTATGTCTTTTGCAGCAAACCTTGACAGTTCGGATTCAATCTCTTGTACTGGAATCAAGCCATTTTTAATGACATCCTGTGATGTCATCACAGCTTCCTTACGTATATCCCTTAAACGCTCCACTACGTCCTTGAACAGATCTGTTGCGTTTTTTGTAGTGTCAAAAGTGGTATTTATTGACTTATTCATATCATCTATGAACGTTACAAAGTCCGTACCACTATTTGTTGTAGAGAAATTCTTGCCAAGCACACTTCGCAAGTTTGCAAATTCTCTATCTGTATTTAAGTCGTTTTTTACGCCAATCGGGATTTTTATGTTTTGAGCTTTTTTGATATAGTTATCAAAAGCCTTTTCCACACCATCTAGCTGTCTGATTTCCTTAACGTTCTGCGCGATGGTATTTTTAACATTTTCCATCGCACTTTCCACGTTCTCCATGGCTCTTTTCCATGTGTCCTCGGAAAAAATCGAACCCTTCTTTTCGTTAAGTTGTAAGTTGTTAAGCTTAATGGATGCTTCTGCCAGTTCTCTTACAGATTTTTCAACCGCCGCAATTCCTGTCTTGTTGGTTATCCCTGTCAGTCGTGTTAATCTTTGCGTTAAACCATTTACAGATGTTGAGTAGCGGTCAATTCCACTTTTGTTGTCGCCCAATCCGGTTAGAGATTGTTTTAATGCTTCAATGTCAGATATGGCTTCTTTGATATTTGTTTTAGCCTCAATCCGGATTGAATCAATATTTACCTCGCTCATTTTATCCCTTCTCCCTTAGATCGGACTCTCTGGCAAGCCTTGCTTTTCAAGTTGCCTGATTCTTTGCTTCATCTCGTACACTGCGATTTCTTCGCTAGACTCTGCATTGCCGTTTTTGCTTTTCTTCGCTTCCTGTTGCAAGAAAGGCATATCTGGATATTCAAACGGTGGTGTATGATTACCTTTGAACCACTGGCTATTACCCAGTGTTGATAAGATAGACATTCTCACATACCTGCCAAGCATGTGGTTTTGTATATCAACTTGCTGTTGATGTAGCTTGTAAGCAAGTTCATATGGTTTTAACTCACACGGACACATATCGCCTATTTTTTCAGCGGTAAAGCCGTATTGTTGCGTAACGCACAAAAAATACGGAAGCAGCTTTTCGTCGTAATAATCAATTGGATTTATTACTCTGCTTTTTGCTCTTTCGCTTCTTTCTCCGCTTTCATCTGCTGGACTTCCTTCTTGAAAAAACCATTCTGCATCACCTCTTTTAGCAGCTCTTCAAACAACTCCCTAATACTTGAATCTTCCTGATCGGTATACTCATCAATCAATTCGCATACCTTTGCTGTTGCCTCTTCTTTACCTTTGTTCGTGTTGTAATCGTATCCAAACTCGTCCTTATGTCTTTTTTGCAGTCCAACAAGTAAAAACTCCGGAAGCATATTAAGCATCATTTCGATATCGTCAATAAAATCACCATTGGACCGTTGAACTTCATCATCACTGGACTGCTGAACTTCTTTGATTTTCTTTAAAATTCCGCTTTTTGTAGTTGCTTCGATTCCAAACTTGATTTCATAATTCATAAATTTCATAATTCATTCTCCTTTAAACAAAAAACGGGAAGCTCACGCTTCCCGAATATAGCTGTTACATTTCTTTCTTTGCCAGTGTAATTGATGTTGGATAACCATTCTCATCTTCTGTTACAGATACGGTGTAACTATCCTCAATCCATCTCGGAACGGTTACTGTGGCAATTGTTGCTGTTCCTGTGAGGTGATCTTCTGTTGCCTCGTCTGGTGCGAAGGATTCTGTTCCTATAAATGCCACAATTCCTTCCGAGCCTTTTCCGTCTGTGCCATAAAGGATGCAGATATCTAATTGTTTTCCTTCGTTTTTTACAAGCTCATCTTTGTATTTTTTTTCAAAGGCGCCTGGCACTTCCATTGATGCAGCTGCTCTTCTTCCTTGTTCCTGAGTCTCTATTAAGTCTTCCAAGGTTGATGTATCAACCATATTAACAGTGCCAAAAGGTGATGGAATTGACTTTGCTCTGATTAAGAGCTTATATTCACCTGCCCAGTAATCGGCTGTGCTATCTTCCTTTGTTTTTTCCCTGTATATAATTCTACTCTTTAAACCTACTGCCATTGCATTCCTCCTACTAAAAAAGCCCCATCTTACCGATGGAGCTTAAAAAATATCATTCCAATCAAATGTTCTCTCGAAACGTGCTACATAGCGATATATCGGGGATTGATTGTCCGCATATGGTGACATTTTTATATCAAACATAAGTTTTTTTAGGCAGTCCATAATTTCTGCCATTATAGTTCTGCAGTCTAGCTGCGATGTGTTGCTATACACTTCAATTTGAAATCCTGCCACTATAGTGTTGATTCTTGTACGTTCCAGATCGGAATTTTTTTCACTTCCCCCCAACTGATGGACGTACACACATGGGAAGTTGCGTTGTGAATCATTGCTTATGCTTGAGGTGGTGTACATTATTTGTGGATATTTTTTCTTTAACTTGTTGTACGTCTTGCCTTTCACAAGGGACAAAACCTTGCTCTCAAGGTCGATGACCCATTGATTCTGAGCCACTATCCAAACACCTCCCTTGCAATTCTTTCAATATCATGTCTCATTTGTGTTGAGGCATGATACATGAATGGTCTTGACGGCATACCTTCCGTAAAGTACCACTTGCCATCTCCACCCAGATAATACCAACCATATCTACCATCTGCCGTTTTTCTAATCGTTTTTCCCTGTGCGTAAATAGCCGGGAGCTTGCCTGGATACGGAGTAGTAGCACCTATGATTCCTGTTCCCATTTCTACATAGATAGCATGTTCTGAATCGGCTTCTACCACAAAGATGACACGTTCTGCATTGCTCTCTATCTCGGTTGAGCGAATGCTATTTGCAAGTTCACCTGTAAATACTGCATCCATCACCAAGACTTCTTCTGTTGCTTTTTCAACTCCGTAATCAGCAAGCTTCTTCATAAAAAGCTCTACTTGTGTTTGAAACGTTTTCTGGTAACGTTCCAACATCTTTATGGCTTCATCTACTCCACTTACTTTTATTTCCAAAGTCTTTGCCATTAGGTTTTTTCCCCGCTTTGTTGCAATACCTGCAGATAGTAAGACGTTTCATTCAGTGCTTCGTTCATGATTCCCCTCACCTGATAGTCAGCAGAATTTTCATCTGGTGATCCGTTTGGTTTCATTTTGATTTCTGAGTGTAGCCAGATTCTTGCTCCAAACGGCAAACTAAGTTTGTTTCCGTCAGAGTCTTTTGCATGTTTGGCTAAGATGAGCGTAGCATAATTATTCGTACTATCACTGCCCCATGCTCGCATGACAGCATTTTTCAGCTGTGATGTGATTGTTCCCCAGAACTTCACAGGATTGCTATAAAGCACTTCCATTTCACCGCTTTCTTTTGGTATTTTTTTACCTTCGTCATCGGTATAAAAATATACCTCACCATCAGCTCCAACGTAACTCTCATACTGTATGTCACCGTTTTCATCTCTCAGATATCCAGGCACTTTCCCAGCTTGGTGTGAATACCACATCTGCTGCCGATTTCTTCTACTTGTCCGTGCCATCTTTTAGCTGCTTGTATACTTGATTGACACCAGTGCTAGACAAACCTGATACAATGCCAACAGCAATCGCATTCAGAATATCCTGCGCTGGGAAGTCTGGTATGACATACATTCCTAAAACGCCTAGAATGCCGCCAAAAGCGCCCACAATGACCGGAATATAATTATCCTTGACTGCTGGAATCGTCTTGGCTGCAAGCCCAATTAAATAGCAAATAACCACAATTGCAATCACGGTAGTCATGCTCGATATGTCCATTCTATTTACCTCCTCCACTCTTGATGTGTAACTCTTTGATCTCTTCATACAACTTTTTGGCCATGCCGTTTCCGTTTAAATCACGATAGGCTTCATACATTTCTTCGAAGGTCTGATAAGCATCGGGTGGTATCTCCCCCATCCGTATGTATTCTTCGTGATACTTGATCAGCTGCACACGCAATAACAGCATGGTTCCTCTCTCATTCGCGTTCTTGTCTTTCTTCTGTTGCTGCAGAAGCCAAACAATGTATCCTAAAGCAATCGGAAGGATGATTGTGTATGTTTGTAATAAAAACTCTTGCATCTTTATATCTCCTGCTTATATTTTTGCGCATTGCCCACCGCCGCTTTAATGCGCACCCTGCCAGCGTATTCGCAAGCATTGCAAACACACTGGCGAACATCCTTCTTAGACTGTTGCTAACGGTATAATTCCAGCAAACAATGTATTTCTATCCACCATTGTTCGCTGAATGGAATCCTCACCATGCTGACTTTCACCTTCAAAGCCAATCGAGTTGTAATCGTACATAGCCAAATTGCGAATCTGGCTATAATACCTATCTAAATCTTGTGCAATCATTCCATCTGTGTATCCAAACGGATATCTTCTTTTGTCTCTGACCTCTCTGATTGCGCTTTTGATTTTTTGCTTGAGTAGTGATTCTGAAAAGCTGCCGCCTTCTTCATCATTTGAAAGCTCAACTTGCAAATCAAAAAAAAGCTCGTCTGCAAGGTTGTCTGTATAACTCATACTTTCTCACCTCCATCAAACAGCTTTTTGCTTCTTACCTCTTCGCTTTGGCTCATCATCAACTTGCAACTCTGGAATTTCAATTTCCTGAACATCGTTTTTTTCTTCCATCGTGACGTCAATCTCTGGGGCATCGTTTTTTTCTTCCATTGGGACGTCTTCGCCAGCTGCATAGTAGATTCCGTTAAGCTTGATCATGTGATCAAATCTCATTATTTTACGTCAATCACAAATGTGCTGTCGATGCCCTCGTATGACGGAAGCACGATCTGTGATACACTAGTCGTAGTCTTAATAGGTGGCCCCTGCTCAGTTTTGGTCGCAATTGCAATGCGGTTGTCAAGCATGGCAACATCCACATTTTTATTTGACATCAATGTACGCTCTTCTGGTGTCACACCATAATAGGTTGATCCCAGTGTTCCTGCGCCGATTATGGTTACTTTGTCATCTGGGTAAAACTTTTGAGTCTTGCCTTCGTAGTCAATGTACATCTTGTCGTAAATGATAGGTGTCAGACCTGTCTTTCGCGTAAAGATTTCTTTAACGGTTGCTTCATCGGTAAAATCAACTGTCTTGCCAGAAGAAGTAATTAAAGCATTCTTGATCTGCTCGTTCTCAATGAGGTAATCAAAGGTAGTGCTGTTCATCATTGCATAGCGTGGAAGTACTCCGATTGATTTCAAATATTTTGTACCCTGCTGGACGTCTTTTAATGGCTTTGCTGTGTCAGGATGATCCCACGTATCAGTGCCTTCAATTTTTAAATAATGCTTTTGCTTATATGTTTCATCGCTATCGTAATCATAGCCATAAACCATATTGTCACTCTCGGCTTTTCCAGTTCCTATTGCGATAGATGGTTTTCCGTCCTTTGGTGCAAGCAGTGCCATTCGCATTACTTCGGCTGCGATTTCTGCACCATCAATAAGCCTTGCAGCATCATTGTAAATTGATGATATAATATCTCCAATAAATGGACTATTAGCATCCTCTATCTCCATGAGTCGCATTAAATCTTCCTCTCGTACAGTCATGCTCTCACGGAAGAAGATCATCTCTGTAGCCTCCTGCTTAAATCCCTCACGGACTCTAATCATTGGAATTGCATCAAAATTACTTGGCTTTAAGATGGCATTTAAGCCTTTGTGTGTCTTAATCCATTTTAATGATAAGCCCAGCTTCTTTCTATTTGGGAAAAAAGCCTTTCCGACAAAACCCATAGCATTGCTTGGATCTTGTGTACGTCTTGCGGCAACTGCCTGTGAATCATAAATATCTGTTATTAAAACTGCCATTGCTCCTCCTTTTTACTCAACCACGATCATAGGCAGGACCTTAGTTAAGTCTGCATCATAGGTGATTCCTGCATTCTGTTCTGCTCTTGACTTGTTAATGTATGCCTTTTTGAGAATCGTTCCTTGTGGTCGATGCTCATACACATCAAAAAGTAATATTCCAGCTCCGCCTGTCCATGGTGTTGCTGCAACTACTGTTCCTGTTCCACTAATTACACTTCCTGCCTTTACAACCTTCTCTCCAGTATCGCTATCAGTAGTGCTGACATCCGTAAAATCAATAGTCATTGGCACTCCTTCGAACACCTCTCTGTTTAAGATCTCTGCACCGGATGGACGTATCTCGGTTGTTGCATATCTCATGTCTCCTCTTGCCATTTCTGCTTCCTTTCTTTACATGTATTGCTTCAAAATGCTCTCGTCTACCTCTGTTGAATACGTCGGTAATGACTTCATAAGTTCGACAGCCTTGCTTTCGTGACTGTCTCCGTGTCCTGCATTGACTTCGCCACGCTCTGCCAGGAACTCCTGCATCATCTTTGACTTGAGCGCTTTCATGTGCTGTCTCAAGATTTCATTTTCCTTATCGGCATCTCCGTCAGCTCTTGCTTCTGCGTACTGCTGTGCTACTTCCTTGGACATTTCCAAAGTATCCATGTACGTATTAGTAGACTTCATAATTGTCAGCTCACGTTGCATCGCCTTGAACTGCTTGTCTCTCTCGGCTTCCGCTTCTTTCTTTGCTTCCGCCTCCTTTTCTTGTGCTGTCATCTTTTCTCTGAGTTGCTTTGTTTTTGCTGCGTTCTCAGATGCAAGTGCATCAGCTTTGTTTGTGAGTTTCGCAATCTGTGCGTTTGCCTGTGCAAGCTGCACCCTTAATACGTCAGCATCAGTTTCCGGTTCGTGTTCATCACCTGATCCCTTTGGCTCTTCATGCGTTTCAACCTCTGGTGTCGGCTCTGCAAAAAGCTGCAGGTTTAATTTTCTCTTTGCGGCATTGCGTTCAAATGTTCTAAAAATCGGCTGAGTCTTCATAGATTCATTCCTTTCTGCGTTTGTGCGGTTCTCTCCGCTTTGATTTGTGCGATTATTAAGCTCTTCTCTGAGCTGTTTTGCTCCTTAAAGTCCGTCTCCGACTTGTTTGCCCTAATTTTGTGCAAACAAAAAGCCCTTCAAACCTTCGTTTAAAGAGCCTGTTCTTTGCATAAATTAAGAGTACGTCACCCAGCAGCGACAATTGATTACTTCCTCTGGATTTGTAAAAGCGACTGCCATATCATGCGGATACCGCATAAGTGCTTTGCCTACTAAAAAGTAGTTGTTTATCGGTATAGTTGTTTGATTTTCCTTGTGGTGTGTTTCGCGTTCTTTTCCGTCTATAATTGTGTTCCATGTTTTGTATGTTTTATTTTCGGTTGCTTCTTTAAAGTCTTTATGATTTAAAAAATCAAGGGCTGTGTTTTCGCTTACCAGACGTATTCGGTCTTCTGAGACATAGTACTTTTCGTTGACATGATCCGCAGTTACCTGTGCTGTGGATAAGCAGAAATCTGATATATAAGCCTTTGTCTCGCTGCCAAGGTCAATATATCGTGCAATCCATTTCAGTAATTTTGTTTCAAATTGTTCTGCTGCTTTCTTGGCATCAACCCTACCTGTCTCTTTCATAATCAGGATGAGTAAAATTAAAAAACGCATATCATCTTCAATCTTGTTTGAAAATTCAATGCGTTCTCGCTTTTGCTTATTTGTGATTCCCATTTCACCGAAAAATTTATCGTATGGCATGGACCGTATCTTTTCGATTTCGTCAAAACCAAATATCTGTGCCATATCATCACCTTATACCTTCCCGGTTATAGGGCTTGTTTCCAACTGATCTATTTGCCTATCAGTTGGTTCACTGTCTTCCGCTGCTGTGGTTCCGCTTGATGCAGCAGCCCTTTGTACTGCTTCTATCATTTCCTTGCTGTCATTCCATGTAGCCTCAGTATCTTCAAAACCGTCAATAAATTTAAGTGCATGTCTACCATGTACACCAGTCTTAATAAGGGTTGATAAAGCATTTGCTTTAACAGACATGTCATAGTTCTTTCTTCTCGAGAAATGGAAATTGATGTCTCCAACATGTACTCTTTTGATCGGGTCATCGTCTTTAAGCACATTTGATGGAGTTAATTGGAGTACTTTTATGATAAGCTTAAGCTCCTCTCTCTGAGCCTTGCTTATAATTTGTTCCTCACGCACAGCGTCAATCTCGGCAGCACTCCATCCGCTAGACATATCCATTGCTGTTCCTGTGGAACCGCCACCTTCCGAATCTTGTTGTGTAGGTACTTTGCATTTTTGTAAAATTCTTCGCCAGCGCGTGTCTATCGCTGTTAATGTTGCGTTTGTGTCAAATGCATTAGATAGTGCCTTGATTTGTGGTGTCTTTCCGTCTGGTGTTGTGCTAGTAAGTACCCATTGCCCCGACTTCACCTCTATAGGCTTCTTGGTTTTGGGATCAATTGGAAAATCAACATCATTGCCCCACCATATCTCTTGCGTTTGCTGTGCTGTAAGGTTTGCAAAATCAGAAACTAGCGTGTTGAGTTCGATACAATCTGATATCTGTCTCTCGAAACAGCCTGTTCTGTCAACAGATCTTTCGTATTCGACTATCGCTATTTTTTTGAGTGGATTTAATGATTTTTTAACAATTTTACCTTTTGAGACTTCAAAGCGCATCTTAGGAGTAAAGCATGTAAAATATTGTTCACCATTGTCCGTTCTGTATGTTACTCCCATTAGCTTCTTTTGCTTGGCATCATTGCTATATACACAAAAAGCATATCTTGGGTCTAGCGTATATATATCCACAAGAGCTTCGTCATCTTCTTCAAATTCAGTTTTGACGTCAACAAGTCGATATCCCACACCTACCTTCTCAACAAAATTGCCAAGCTCCTGATTCTTGTAACCGATGTCGCAAGCATTTGTAAGCATTTCGTTAAGTGCAGATATTCCTTCATCGTCTAAGTCTGCTGGTGTTTTGTGTGCGTCTTTGTCAGATCGCTGTATCAGCATTGCTGGTGTTCCCCAAAAATACGCCATTTTAAAATCAGTGATGTAGTTTGCGGCATTATCGGTTACTTTAATATTGATCTCAGGGCGAACAATTTTAGGTCTGTCCAGTGGTTGATCGCCAGCTTCAAAATCTATAAGATATTGCATCTCTAACCGATTAAATTTATGCTTATCATATGCTTTTGACAACTCTTTGATTATGTTTTCGGCAGTGATTTCTTTTGCGTCCGTATATATCTTCTGACGTCCCTTCAACATCCACATTTTGTTCGCCCTCCTTTCTTAATAGAATCTTTTGCCGCTGCTGCTTTTAGCTTGTATCTTTTTTATAGGCTTAATCGACTGTACAATACCATCTTGCGTAATAATGCAAGCCATTTGCTCACATTTCCTACATTGCACTTCAAAAGTGTTTGTCGCTTTCTTATCATAATGGAATATAATTCTTCCACAATTGGGGCATGTAATTATCTGGCTACTCATAGCGTTTCAGCTGACAGCAGCATCGAGTCTTGTAATTTGTATACTTCATCTTGAAAAGACTTGTAATCAGAATTACATTCTTTCCTGTTCTGCTTGTATAACTCATGGTCGTTTATCCAGTTGCTAAACTGGACTTCTTTGGGGTTGTTTGAATTGATTGATGCCTGGAACGCAAAAATCACTTGATCATTTACTGTGCTGTCTCCTGACAGTGATATACTCTTGCTTCTAATCGTTAACATAGTTGTTCTCCTTTTTGGGTAATAAAAAAGCGCCATACATATGTAAGGCGCAGTTAACTTTATTTCATACTTTTCTATTGTTGAGAGTATCATAGTAATAGCATGTATTCAAGATGATATCTTGTGTCATTTAATGATATTAGATGATAGGTTTTAGTGTTATAGGTAACCATAAAATTCCAATTAAAATGTCATAGTTAATATTGAATTGCTTTTTATCTATCTATCAACGCTTTCCTTGATTGATAGCTTGATTACTCCCTTGATTACTCCCTTGATTACTCTCTTGATTACAGGGGTTCTAAAAACCGCATAAATACTAGCTTTTTGATGTGGATAGGTAACCAAGAAATTCCACATGAGTAACCAAGAAATTCCACATGAGTAACCAAGAAATTCCATAAAATATAAAAAGGTAACAATTTTATATTTACAATGGTAACTTATGGTGCTATAATAAACATAAAAGTAGGGAAAGAGAGGTTTTACACATGGCTAGAAAAAAGATTGGGCCAATAACCAGTTTAGGAAATGGGGACAAACTTACTGTTCAAAAAAGTTTACCGCTGTTTTCTCTGTGGCGTTCTGAGCTATCGCTTGCAGAATTTAAAATACTCGATACATACCTATCGCGTATAGATAGTCACAAGCCAGAGAAACGGGTTGTGGTATTTGAAAAAGGTGAGCTTGAAAAGATTCTAGGAGTAAAAAAAATCAACAATCAAGACCTCAAGGCAAGATTAAAGCATCTTATGGGAAATGTAATAGAAGTGCAAGATGATAGTGAAAAACAAGGTTTTAGATTGGTGACGTTATTTGAAGAAGCAACGGCAGAACAAGATGATTACGGTCTGTGGCAAGTAAAGCTAGAGTGTTCTCAAAAAGCAATGAAGTATTTTTTTAATATTGAAAACCTCGGATATCTTCGTTATAAGCTGCGCTGCATAACATTACTCACAAGCCGTTACACTTATATCATGTTTACGTATCTCGAGCAAAACCGTTTTCGAAAAAATTGGGAAGTGCAGCTTGATGAATTAAGACAAATACTTGATTGTGATAAAGAGGAACTGTATAAAGAATACAAGTTTTTCAATCAAAAGATATTGAAACGTGTTCAGAAAGAGATGGATGAAAAAACTGAATGTCGGTATACATATGAACCCATTAAGAAAGGACGAACGGTAGTTGGTATAAGATTTGAAGTCGAAACATTACCTATATTGGAAGTGCAAGTTCCAGAAGCGCCAGTGCCAAAGGAAGATACATTAGATCGTCCACTCTGGGAAAGTGCATTGGATGAGTGGAAGCTATCGCAAGCACAATTGGATGAGATTCAAACGCTACTTGTAACAATACCAGTTCATAAGCTGCCAGATTGCCAGAAGGAAGATATTGAAAAGGCTTACTACCAGTATGTGGCGCAGAAAGCCGCTGAAATTAAGCGAAGAAACGAGCAGAAGCCGATTCGTAGTCGATTTTTATACTTGCGAAAGCTTATACAAGGAGATGTATCATCGAAAGCAAAGCAATCATCGCAGGCAGTCGCTAAAGGCACTCAAGTATTCCAAAATTTCACGGAACGTCAAGACAACAATTACTCAGAAAAAATCATGAATAAGTTAAAAAGTGATTTAAAGGAATTTCAGGAAAATCAAAGTTGCTGAAACATCAATAGCAGGAGAATTTTGCTTCCCCTGCTATTTTTTTATTGGTTCAGATATTCACTCCCAAACTTTTTCTCAAATTCGTTTAATGCTTCTTTGTGGAGCTTAAAAACATGCCGTTGTGTAAAATGTAACTCATCTACTATTTCGCACCATTGTTGCTGTGCAACGTAACGTTTGAACAGTATATTATAATACTTGAACTCAAGCTGCTCCATTTGAACAATGATTTTAGATTTTAAGTCCACAAAAGAATCAATCATTGAATCAATTTCGCGTTCCATATCTACCAACTTACAAATCGTAGATGCAGTCTTGTCTGTGGCATGTCCAGTTTGCACATTGACATCTTTTACACAACTCGGAACCGAACAAAGCATATTCTTTAACTGTGTTTTTTCATAAATCTTGTTTGATATTTTAAGATCAAGTACGCTAATTTGGGAAAGATAGTGTTTTGTATCCATACATGTCTCCAATCTTAATAGATGCTGTTAATGATTCTTGTTGGTCTTGGTTTTCTACGCTGTATGCGCAGCGCAAAGTTTGCAAAAGTATCTGGTACGTCATCAAGCTGCTTTTTTCCACTGGTGGAATACTGAGCCAAAAGAGACATCATTACACCATATGGCTCTTTTGGTGTATAAAGCTTTTTGTCTTTAAAGACAACGTGCTGCAATATCCAGTTTGAACACTGATATATTCTTGCTTCTTTGTTTGTTTCAGTCATTCGGGAAGATATATTGCAAATCCAGCCTTTCTCAAGAACACGTTTATCAACTTCCAGAGAGACACGGTCTCCGCCACTATTGCCCTCAAACTCGCAATCTTCAACCTTGTTGTCAGCAAGGAGATTTGCGGAATTTTCATACTGAGCTTCATAATCAGAAGAATTGCTGCACACACAGTCTACGCAGTAATACAAATCTTTTCCTTCGTACTTTATAAGTACTGGAAGAACGAAGAAATCAGTACCTGTTGATTTTGTATCGGCTTGAGCAGTGATCCGTTCAATTTTTGAGGTCGGAAGTTCCTTGTATCGCATGATTTTTTCTTCTGGAAACAGTAATCCTTCTCTTTCGACTGGCTGTTGCATGTAAAGGCAGTTGTATGACACGTCATCCATCAACAGCGCTTGATTTGCAAAGAACTCCTTTGTAAAGCCACCTATTGCATAGTCAAAGTTGCTGTCGCCCGTCTCTGGATCAGTAGCAGGAATGGAAATGACTCTTACACGGTTATTCCCTTCGTATATATCTATCAGCCTTCCAATAACATCTTGCGTTGACCAGCGTGTTGCTTGCATGATCTCTTTGCAGGGATTATTATTGCTATCAACTGTTTTTCGCTGCAATGCATCTACAGTATAAGCTCCCCACATCTTGTCGAGGTAGTTCTTGTTCAAGGCTTCTTCTAGGCTACCTATCATATCATCGGTAAGTAAAAATTTGCTTGCACGAACTTTTCCGGCACTCTTCGCACCTACAGATGTTGTTTGCAAAGATGGAAATGGCTTATATTTTCCGACATTGAACTGTTGCATCAATGCATTTGTTGATGTAATTTTTAGATCTGGGAAGATATCATGCCAAGCGTACTCAAGTGAATCATCAACCATTTGATATACACCATCATAATACATTCTTGTGATATCACCTGAATGCGAATAGAACAGACTGTAATCGTCTGGGAACCAACCAATTACGGCTGAATGGAAGAACTTGAGTAGGGTCGTCTTGCCTGTTCCGGGCGGCATGGATATACACAGAATGTCGTACTTATCATCAAGCATACCTTGATAAGATTCTATAAGTTGGAACTTCTCAAACTGTTTAATTTTGGGTTTGTAGAACATCTTCCGAGGTTCGCGCTTGTGCTCTAAGAATAGTAAATAATCATTGAATATTCTTGCTCGTGCACCATTCAGATAAGTCTGCCAATACAGTTTGTCCCACTCGTCACCCTCTACTTTTCTGTTGCGGTTGCAGTACCACCTGACATAGCTATTTACATGGTCACCATACCCTCTGTATGCATCAAGGTTCTTGAAATCACGGTTCGGTATAAACTCATTGGCATCAAGAAGAATCAGCCTTGCTCCGCCACATAAGGTGCTGAGTTGGCTGTATGTAGGCTGCATGATGATCTGGCGCTGTATATTCTCCACACGTTCTTTATGCTGTCTTAACTCTAACAAAAAAGAGGCTCCTCCTTTCCTAACACTTAAAGAAGAGCCTCCATTTTGGCTGTTACATAATCACCATTTTGACTATGCCATTTTAATTATTTTCTTGTTATATCCTCTCGGTTTACCCAACCATAGACGTTATCGCCTATGATGTGATACTGATGCTTGCCGCTCTCGCAAATACTTGTTACAGTTGCAACTTCTGGAACTGCAGTGATTGGTTTGTCAGCCCATGCCGACATATACTGCTTATTGCCTGTGAATTGGACTTTATCGCCTAAGTTTATAACTTGTGCGTTGGTATTTGGAGAATAGCTGTAATAGCCGCTTCCTGCCTTTGTAAAGGCATATCCGCATGAAGCGCCGGGCCATACAATCTTATACCAACCAGAAGCGGTGATTTCAAGAACTTCTACAGCTACAGAAGTCTTGATTGTATCAAGCTTCTTTGCAGATGTATCTGCCCCTGTGCGGATGTTCATAGGTGTGAGCGCAACTGCTGTTCCAATACCCTTGCCACAAAAGCTCGTATTGCCTTCTGTGCTGTTCTGAGGTGGTTGGCTACCAGATTGTCCAGCCTTTGCACCATTATCAAGGACAACTACTGTGTGACCTTGTGTGCAGGTACAAAGAATATCTCCTCGCAATAGGTAATCTGAGGAATTGGTATACTTTGCATCTGCCAAGACATCAAACAGTTTTGTTTTGTTCAAAATTTTAACTTCTATTAGAGTTGAAAACCACTCAATCTCCCTCTGTGCTGCAAATGCAACACATGTACGAACAAGGCTGCTGCAATCCGTATTTGCAGTAACATTTACCTTTGAGCAATCCCATCCATACTGTTTTGATTTATCGTATAGCTCCCATGATCCGTCCTGGTTGTAACCAATCAAATTGTTGGTACACGCTGCTTCCATGCAGATTGCGATACGCTCACGGATATTTGCATCCTTCGCGCGGATTATAACCCAACCCTTATCGTGCAGATACCATGGCTCAATCGCTACTTCATGTCCTGTCTGGTCGCCAGGCTGTCCGCCCTTCAATTTTCCGTTCTCATCAATACGCGCACTACCTACTCTAACCATTATTAATCCTCCTCGTAGATGATATCTAGCCCATACGCAACAGCTGCATCATGTTCGATACGGCATCCACGAGCATTTTCCCATCCTTTACAGAAATATGCAGCATGGCACAGGCTCATGTTCTCCAGAGATTTTGCTAAGAAACAGAGTGGAATCTGTACAACACCGCGTGCCTTCATTGATTCGTTGCTGTACCACTCGTCTGTAAAAAGAGTATTTACGATTTTATAGCCCTTCGCCTCTAAAGCTGCAACAGCCTTTTCTCTTGTTGCAACAATTTCCTCATCAGTTTTGCCAGCCATTGGCTGTGATAGCATTGCTTTCATCTTTCTTATTCCTCCTTGTGGCATGTATTCTGTACTTTCTTGTACACGTCTTCGTACAGTTCCTGTTTGTCGCCGTTGTAAGTATACTCGGCATAAACTCCATCTCCCGACACTGTGGTGGCTGCCAGTAACTTGTAATTTTGCAAAGTCTTACAACTCCATACAACGAAAACATTATCTGGAGTAATCTTTTCTACTCCCTCTTGCTTGTCATACCATTCTGACAATTTTCTTTTGCACACATTCTGAAAGTGTGCCATGCCTGTAACAATCATTTATTTGCTCTCCTATTCCTCGTAAATAATTTTTAAGCCGTATGCCGAAGCAGCATTATGATCGAGCCAACAACCAACCGCGTTTTTCCATCCTTTACAAAAGTAAATTGCGCTAGAACGGGTTATGCGAATAAAAAGCTCAGCAACAAAATATTCAGGAACGGTGACTACGCTACTTTGCTCAAGAGAAGCCTTGGAGTTGTACCATTCTTCTAAAAAAGGAACATCTATAGGTTCATACCCCATTTCTTTTAAAGCTTGAACGGCTTTTTCTCTTGTGGCTTTAATTTCTTCAATGGTTTTACCACAAATTGGCTGCGAAATTATAGCCTTCTTAGCTCTGCTGTTAAGGCTCTCACTGTTCAAATGCCAAACAATCCAATTATCGGATGCAATGTTTGAAAAAGTATAATCTGGATTAGCTGTTTTTCTAATGTCAAACTCCTCACCATCTTTTGTGTGGATGATGATGGTCTGCTTTTCTTTGGACCAGTACCAATAGCCTGCCCATGACGGAAGCTTTATCAGTGCACCCTGTTTCATCAATCCAAATGCTTCTGAAAATTTCATGCGTACTCCTCCTTCAAATCATCAAGGCTATAATTGTTGTCGCTAAAAATACAATAGTTGTAAGCATAAATATTTTTTGATTGCGTTTTAGGCTATAAAGAGTGTTGAATGCATCGGCAACGATCATTTGCTCACTGGAATACCGGGCTGTATAATTGCTGCCGAGTAGTTCTTTTAAAAAATCATCTTGTATGCGACTCAGGCGTTCAAAACGCTTTCGATAATTTCTAAGTTCCCATCTAAGATCTATTTCTGTATAAGTACTCCATTTATCGCTTTGAATGGCTTCGCAAAACTTTTTATATCCTTTGTATTCTTCACTACTTCGAATTACATGAGAAGAACAATTCAGAAATTCTTTTGCTTCTTCTAGGCGCAGATACTCCTCTCCTGTCCATATCATTACATTTAGACCATTTTTTGAAGCTTTTAAGGCGTCTTCGTATGTCATAAAAGATTTTTCTCCTTTCCTAAGTGTTTGGCGACAGTTTTCTAAGTTTTCCGCACTTTAGCACGGCAAAATTCATTTCCAAACTCTTGTTATGGTCCTTTAAAATCAAATGTATTACATATGTTTATTATGTAAACATAAAGTTTACTCATGATGAGTTGCCTTGAGTCCCCATTCAGGCAAGAAATTGATCTCATAACGGTATTTGTCTACCTCTGAACCAGAGATATCTTCGACCACGTACATGGTGTAGTCATTCAAATACACGTAATCTTTCTGATATTTGCCTTCGGCAGTCTCAATAATGACTTCGAGTTCATTTGATGAATTGTTCTTTAATGCAAATGTTCCAGTCAGCTCCAAAAGGACTGTATCGGTTCTTGCGTTCAGAACAGTAAGCTTCCTAGTCACGTTGAAGTTGTCTGCCTGCTTAGAGATATTAGAACTTACCTGATCAGCTTCAGTACAGCCAATGGCTGCGCCAGAAAGCATCACTGCGGCTGCAAGGGTAACAATTAGTCTTTTTAATTTCATTGTCCATATCCTCCATTGGTTGATTCATTAAATCTTTTTACGCCATTTGAAAAAATATTGGGATCTTTTTCAAAACAAATGTAATGGCGGCCAGTATTCACAGCTGCTATTGCAGTTGTCATGCTTCCAGCACAGATATCAAGTACTGTGTCGTTTGGGTTGCTATAAGATTTAATCAAGTATTCAATAAGCGCAACTGGCTTCTGTGTAGGATGTACAGCTGATTTCTGAACATCTTTTGGAAACCTTAATACAGATCTTGGATACCTCTCCGTGCTATCGTAAGTTGTTAAACTGTATTTTTGATAATTTGTTGTTTCCTTACAGTTCAATTTATGATTTGCTTTGCTTACCTTTCTGGGATTGCCAGTAGACTTTTGAGGATTGTATGTAGGAGTTTTTTTATAAAAAACACAAATATCCTCGTGTGATCTGAGTGGCATTCGGTTTGCATTTAAAAAACCAGTCGGCTGATTCTTTTCCCACACTAGATTGTATCTCCAATTTTTTCTATTACTTTGCATCAAATCAGCAGTAAACATTCCACTCGCAAACAATATAATAGCGCCTGTGTCTTTGATGATCCTGTCAATTCCTTTCCAAAGCTCAGCCAGTGGAATAGCAGCATCCCATTTATTATGAGTTATTCCATATGGCAAATCTGCGCAAATCATATCAATAGATTTATCTGGAATATCTTTCATGCCAATGAGACAATCAATATTTTTCATATAGTCAACAGTCATCGGTACACAACCTTCTTGCTAACCTCAGCAACGCTGATTCCGGCTGCGGTCCGCCGTACCTCAACGTCTTTACCTTTTTTGAGTGCCGCCGCTATAAGGGCGGCTTGCTCCACAACTTTTGTTTGTAAATCATCTTTAATCAACTAGCCCTACCTCCTTCCATGCTTTGCACAATTTCTCTCCGTTCCATGCAATCCAATCAACCATTTCTTCATTCATAGCCCATGCACCAGAAGTAACTAATGAGCTAATTGCAAGTCCCGATTCAATGAGAAACGCATGGACAATTTCGTGCTGTAAAATATGTTTTACAAGTTCTTCTGGCGATGTCGCCACTGAATCATGTTCTGGATCTGTATTAGGGTCTACATAGTAAATCTTCTTGCCGTAAGCATCGCACCATCCGTCTGCGATATTGCATTGCTTATACTGGTCACGGCTTGCTTTTACAATTTGGTATTCCTGTCCCATTACATTTACTTTATTTGCAATCATCATGTTATTATCTCCGTTCTACAATTCAATCGAACACATTCCAATACACTGCGGCGTGTCAAAAATCTTTTCTCGCATTCGCCTGGTGCAGACATATCTGCCTTCCTTCCAGTTAATGCGCTCGTCTTTTCCTTCATCACACGTTATGGTCAAATCTCCAATATCAAATGGATTTCCATATGCTTTCCAGTCTTCGACAATGTAGCGGAACATATCTTCGATAGAATTAAAGATTCTCATTTCTGCCATTCCATCACACAATACCCCTCTGTATGGTCTATATTTCACCATGAATCAGTCCTCCTCAAAAGCATAGTCTTTGATCTTATTGTCAACGAATCGAATTTGGCTTGGATTTACCTCGCCCATCGTGCCGTCCTCATACTCTACAAGTCCAAATATCATGCTCATTTGTCCCTCTGGGCAACCGCCAATATACAAATCCGCTGCAACAGGCTTTGCGAAGTTTTCCCACATATGGAATAACGCTTTCTTTTCTTCACCATTTTGAGTTACAATACATGGACGAACCCCAAAGTTGATTTCTATATTCTGCATTTGCACCTCCTAGTGTACGTGTATACTTGTATCAACGTACATATATAGCTAGCATAATGTACGTGTATATAGCTAGCAAATGTGTGTTGGCAAGTTAGAACAAGCGTTTATAGAACAGCATTTCTCGGATGCTGCCAGACATGTAGTGCGATAAACTTTTTACAATCACTCCATGTTTGCTGCCGTAATCAGTTTTTAGATACTCTTCAATCAAAACCTTGTTGCTTTGAAGGTCATCATAGTCATCTTTTAAAGATTCTGGCGACTTGATATAGCTTCTCGCAACTCGTTTAAGGCTCTCGTCTGATAGATTCTTAGCATCAAAGCCTGTAGATGCTTTGTATTGGTGGTTAAATTCAAATATAATAGCGGTCAGGCTGCTATATTCCTTATCAACCCAGTCATTTTCCTGTTGCTTTGTAGCGAAGATGTTTTTAGGATTGTTTGAATACAGTCTGTGAAGCTCATCTTTAAGAACTTGCTCCTTAGATTTGATAAAATCATCTGGATCAACAGTAGGTTCTTTCTTTTTGGGCTTGTCCCCTGAGTTTTGAGCACTTTTAGTGCGCGAAACCATGTATTTATCCCTATTATCTACTTTAGTTGATAATAGGGCATGTTCTTTAACAGTATTTTCTGTATTGTATTCTCTGGTAGTATTCTCTGGTATTGGTTTGGACTCTTCGTCCTTATCGTCAGGACATTCTGTCCTTATCGCAGAGACATTTTGTCTTGACATAGGCTCAGAATATTCACTTATAATTTTGTTTAACACTTCAAAATCAATAGTGTACCATTTTGTTTTATCAAAAGACTTATTGTTAAAGTTGGCTGACAAAACAATTCCACGACTTTCTAATTTTAAAAAGACTCGCTGAATTGTTTTTTCACTCCAGTATGGGAAATTATTATTTTTCCACTCGTTATAAGAATTATAAACCCAATATTTCCCTTCAATAAAATGTTTGTTCGCGGCTTTATTGATCTCAAGCCAGTAATTAAGCTGATTGAGCACAATCGCTTGGTTTAAATCGCCTAAAATAACAGCTAATTTTGTATTTACGATAAGCAGGTTACTTTTGTCTACAAATAACTCTTTAAAATTCATTTTAATACCTCCGCTTGATATTGGTGCACTCCTATGACGTGCTTTCCGCATAATCAAACCAGCAAACAGGCACTGCGGATGTGCTTTTCGGGAGCTACCCTAGTTTGCTGATAAGCGCCGCGAGAAGGATTCGAACCCTCAGTCCTTTTACAGATCACTAGTTTTCAGAACTAGCCCAGTACCATTGTGGCATCGCGGCAAAAGTGGGTAGAGTAGGACTCGAACCTACATGTCCGAAGACGACAGATTTACAGCCTGCTGCAATACCAATTCTGCGCATCTACCCAAAGACCGCCTATACGGTTGCGGCTGACTTGTCCGCAGGTTGATTCTCACGGGGAGTTGCAGTTGCTACTTTGTGGGAAAAGAGAAAGGGATTTCACAAGAGAAGAAAAAAAACCACATCGTTTGCAAACTGCATATGGACCCTCTGGGACTCGAACCCAGACCCGGCTGCTTATGAGGCAGCTGCCCTAACCTATTGAGCTAAAGGTCCGTATGTGCCATATGGGACTTGAACCCACGACGCCTTGATTAAAAGTCAAGTGCTCTTCCAGCTGAGCTAATGGCGCAACAGGGCTAGTTGGAATCGAACCAACAGTGCAGGAATCAAAATCCTGTGCCTTACCATTTGGCGATAGCCCCAGCGTGATCTTATCCTCACAGACCACTGGCTGTCAAGACAAGATTCATGATAAAGAATGCAGAAAGTACTACAGAACTAATAAGCCTTTCTCTGGATCTTTTCTCATTCAGCCACCCTATAATAGAGGCCAACATAAAGATGTTAAAAAGAGATGCCAGAACGCGGAGAATCAGAACAAACATTAAATATCCCCTTCCTTTCTATGAAGCGAATCTTCAAATCTGAAACCATTAGGATAGCGTTCCCAAAGCTTCTTGTTGTTCTTAACCGCAACATTCTCGAGAGTGGTATCCAGTGCCTCTGCAGTAAGTGCAAGATAATACAGCACATCGCCACATTCCTTGATAAGATGCTCTCTATCAAATGGATGCCCCTGAAAAATCTGCTTTTTGAGAAGATCAACAAGCTCACCTGCTTCACCTGCAGTACCGAGGATACCATTCATAAGCATGTTTTCCTTTGTTGCTTTCGTTACGTCTGATGCGGTTCTCATTACACCGCGCTGATATTCATTAAATGTCATTTTGTTTCCTTTCCAGTGATAAGATCACTATACGGCAATGTTTCAATCCAATCGCAAAAATCTTGCCATTCGTCCAGTTTATGATTACGGCGTGCTTTATAGATGTTTGCAAGGACTTCATAGTTAAACATAGCATTCCTGGTCTGATTATAAGAATCAGGCAGCAGTTGAATTAGTTGCCACCAATACTTCTTTTCCTTGGTAGCAAGATATTTTTGCCTGTAAAAATTAAGCATACGGATTGTCTGATTCAACAGGCCGATTGGTGAATGCTCTGCCCCGTGAAATATCGGGAAATCAGATTCAGCGCTTTCAAAGTCAATAAGATGCTCTGCCGAGAAATCATCTAGTGTAAATTCTTTGGCATCAATTCGATGCATGGTGCTACAGCTATTCTTTGAAGTACCTACAGAGTACGTGTCTGCTTCTTTCCACCAATAAAGTGGTGCTGTAATTCTGATGCATACCGGAAGCATACGCATAAATTTGCGATGATCGGAGCCATATGAAGATAAACGTCGCATAAGTGCCATATCTTCTTTACCGACTATAAATTGTGGAGTCCATGTGCATTTATCTGGTTGGATGCTATCACAGGTATCACAATCACGTTCTTCACCGAGGTGAAGGCAGCCCCAATGGCTATCACTTTTAAACCATGAATTGAAGGAATTTCGAAGACCTTCAATAGCAAATTCTATTTGTTCGGGACTCGGCAATACAATATGCTCTAATCTAATCATAAAAACTCCTCTATGTTGAACACTTCTTTTTCGTATTCGATAAAAGATTCTAAAATTTTATCGAAAAATACATATTTGAAATATTCTTGAAGTCGGCAAGCATCAAGGTCTTTCAACAGCCAAAGCTCAAAAGCATAGTTAAGGCGCCACGGAGTACCATCGCATGTTTTTTTCTCGAAAGTAACAACTATGTAGTCAAAATCAAAACGTGATGGAATAGTCTTGGCATCAATTCCAAAAGACTTGCTAAGCTTGATTAGTGCAGAAATGCGTTTGTCTATATCGTTCATAGATGCTCCTTTCTTATCGAGTTTCTGACAAAATAATCTTGTTCTTACATTGTGGACAGATGATGTAAGTTGTGCTTTTACTGCTTAGCCAAAATGCAGATGATGTTTCTACAATTGAGTGCGACGATTTCTCAATGTCAGAAATATCGTAGCTCAAAAGTGCACCGCAACTTGGACATTCAGCTTCCTTTCTTGTGCCAGTTCTCAGAATTTTTATCATTCCACATAACCTCCTAGCTTCGCTTTGTAACAAAATCTTTAAGTGTCCCAATGAGCGTCTCTTTTGATCCGAGTTCTGGCAGCTCCAGGATTAAAGCAGCTCTACAAAAGCTGATTGTAGCATCAAGCCCCAAAACAAGCTCTAATTGCTCTAGCTGTTCTTTACCTATAGTATTTGCTGCTGAATGAGCTGAAATTGATTGTGGGGCATTCTGTGGCTTCATAGCGGTATTTTGAGAACCTGTCTTAGCAGCCATTACATCATTCTGCTGCTTAGCCTTAACCATAAAGTCCAAAATGTACTGGCAAAGTTCCTGGCGCTCTTTACATGCTTTTATTTTATTTGCATCTGGATTAGGGACAGCTGAGAAATCGTTGACCTGCTTTTGATATCCAGAAATAACACCTTGTAACCATGTTGTTGCATTTTCAAATTTTGTAGCCATTACTCCTCCTGTTCATCCAAAAAGGATATTGCTTTGACAAACTCGCGAGGGAAGAGAGCTTTTGATAAGTCGGAAGTGCAAATTACGTAAAACAATTCTTTGTTGGCTAGATAGCCATAGTATTCATACTGCGGATCACAATAAGCTTCTATCATTTTCCTCGTGCCGTCAATAAATTCGACTAAAACTAACTTTGTATCGTTCACTTTTTATTCCTCCGGCATGTAGTAGATATCTGCTGAAAAGTTAGAAGCAGAAATATTTAATTCCTCAAATACCTCGGCTGCTCTGGCTGGAGTCTTATACTCTGCAAGTACCATGTCTTGGTTTGCAGTCCTTGCAAAGATTGTTTCATCACGTCTCAGCAAAGCAACGTTATGAAACTCAATAGATTTAGTTTTACACTGTGATATGATTCTCATTTGATAACCTCCTGTTCTTGTGCTCTATCTGGCATGTAACCATTTGGGTAACGTTTATTCGTTCACGATTGATTCCGTGTCCCTCGCGGCACAACTGGCAAACCAGTATGTCACCGCAATGTTGACATTCATCGGTTATTTCTTTGGTTGATATTTTCATTAGTCTGGAACCTGCATCAAAAGTCTAAAGGTGTTTTTACCTTTCACTGTCACAAAGGTTCGAGTCCCGGTAAAGTGGTTATATGGATTTTTAAAATCTTTCATCTGGAACAATCCTTGCTTACGGTATGTCTCGTAAGGCTTTAAAATGCCCTTGGAATCTTTATAAACATAACCTTTAGCAATTAACCATCCAGTAAATTCTGTTTGGCTATACCCTAATTCTTTAGCTGTATCTCGGAAGTTTGTAAGGAGATTGCTGTTTACCAGAGAATCAAAATACTCAGCCTTTGGCGCTTGCTCCTGAACAGTCTCAATGAGTTTCTGCTTTTCTTCTTGTTCTTCAATCCAGCGCTTTGCTCTTTCAATTGGGTCTTCAATTGTATATGAGTCCGGTTTGTGTCCATCAATGCTATAGGAACCAGTATTACGAATTGAAGGAAGAACTTCACTTGTAACCCAACGCTTAAACTTTTTTAGCTTTCCAATGCGTTCATTAACAAGGGTGTCATTTTGTGACACACCCTTTGCTTTAGCTGGTTGCATGTAGAAAAGTAAAGAGTAAAGGCCAGACTCGTTTATTACAATTAAATTTTGATAACCTCCAGAAGTAAGAACCTTGGTTATTGTCTTTTCCTCAGAATCGAGACGTGATAAGCTTCTCCTGTAATTGCTGTCTCCAAAAGCGTCACTTACATCTTTACCAACAAACCATGGTTCATTGTTAATCATGATGGTTCTAATATCTCCAAATTCTGGATTGTTAAAGATTGTTATATTGTTCATATAAACACCTACCTTTCTGGTATGCCTTGGTATTATGGCAAAGAAACTGTCAAGGCTCACAGCTTTCGGGTCGCGATTCCCTATCTTTGCCATATGTGTAGTTACGAGTTAAAAGGGGCTTTTTATTTTGGGAAAATATTTGGGGGACTAAGTAGCCCCATGCCGGAGGCACGCTCTCAGACCCCTACACCCCTTTTTCGCGTGATCATCTGACAGGCTGCGCAGCTGGTCGCGGCTCCTAATCCATGGCGGCAAAACCTGAATTGTGTGTATTTGTATATACAAAAGCAACAGTGTTTTGCTGTCCTGGTCTGAGTATACGTACCATTCACCGTTAAAAGTTCGTAAAACAAACATTATACGAACTATGCGTTGCTCTAAAGATTAACACAGATCAAGAAACCTTGACTAATCTTAATTTAAATCGTCAGATAATTTGAAATCCGATAGTTTAGGGGCTTCTGGCTCTGCATCAATGACTTTTTCCCACTCTTCCGCGGTTATCTGCTTGGCTTCCGGTGCTGCCTCAGCTGATAAGCGGAACTCTGAGGAGTTGACATAATCACTGTTGTTAGTAAGATCAAAAATTGCAAGTACTGGTGACATCTTACCGACAAAAGCAAGTTGCTTTTTACAAGCCGTTATAATCTCTTTAACGGCTGAAATAGCCTGCTTCCAATCTTCATCACGTCCCTTTTCATATCTAGCTATGGTTCTTCGCGTTGTCCCCAGATAAGAAGCCCATGATTCAATATCGGGAACAACTGGGCTTGCAAGGCCTTGTGCTGCAGCTTCGTTACGATCTCGACAGTAAGCTAAGTACGACTCACTATCTCGCCTAAACGCTGCGAGGCCTTCGGCTGTGTCCGGATATACTGCAAAGCCCTTGTGATAGGCACTAATGCCAGCACTTAGCATGTCAGTAATTTCCGTACCTGTCATACTGGCCGCAACCTTTTTTAAACTTGGCGTGCGTTCTCCACTTGGCATCAAATCACCTCCTTTTTGTGTGGGACATATACCTCTATACCTTAGTCTTTTGTCTTTCCCTTCTAGCCGCCCTCTGTGCCCTTGTAGCGCCCTTCTGTGCGTGCTCATCGTGTCAAGCTCGTGCCTGTGTCCGTTCCGGCTGTCTGTCCTGACTGTGTGCCGTCCTTGTCTGTCTATCTCTCATCTGCTGGCTGTGCTGTGTCCATCTCTGACTTGATCATCTGTCAGCTCCTGCACTCTGTATCTGTATATACTTAGATACACCATACACATATACCTACTTACCAGATATCTATATACAGTACATAGAGATACACTTACATACTGTATCTATACATACTCACCTTATACATACTGTACATATATACCTTATACATACGTACTTAATATATATTATCAGACAATATATTATATATGCTCTATATACAC
>ERZ1034980.75-NODE-75-length-91877-cov-342.807541_pt1 | contig 91877 bp, 88 predicted proteins | sample MGYA00520622_ERZ1034980 | MGnify/ENA primary metagenome ERZ1034980 (study PRJEB33766, sample SAMN09781791) | gut metagenome | biome: gut microbiome | host: Homo sapiens | place: Madagascar | study: EMG produced TPA metagenomics assembly of the PRJNA485056 data set... | reverse complement strand
TGAAAATCTTTAAGTATCTGCTCTTTTTGTGTCTACTTTATTGACATCTATACAGCTTTTTCTAAAATAATATTTTTAAGCCTGTCACGTTCTTGCTGCACCTTATCATCATGACTACTTCCATCCACTTCAATCACTCCAATCGGAATCTTGCCGATCTTATAATAAATGACAAAATCACAGCTCGATTTTTGCTTCATGAATTCTATCTCTCTATCAGTAAATGAATTATTTTTAATGGAGACAAGTTGGATTAAATTGATCTGCATATGAAACGTCAAAGAAGCAAATTCATCTGTCCTTAAAATATCCCTCAACAAGGCAGCCATAATCCGCTCAGATTTGAAATATGAGTCCTTTAAATTTAATTGAGTATTTAATTTTTCCAGAGAACGATCATATTCCTTATATAATAAATCGAATGCAGAAATTACTGGACTATCATAGATGTATTGATCAGAGGCATAGTACTTAATATATCTAACTAAAGCTGCCAAACTTTTATTATTCTTTGTAAACACTTGATTACCAGTTACTAAAGTGAATTTATTGATGGCTCTAGAAACAGCTACATTCACCAAATGCGGATTATCAACAAAATCAATCGATGCTTGACTGCTTTTTTTCTTATCCAAAACTGTTGAAAAAATAATTTCTTTACATTCTCTTCCTTGAAATTTATGAATAGTTGCTCTAGCAAACTCTTCTGGTAGATACTTCCCAGCTAAATTCACTTGATTGTTATAAGGAGCAATAAATCCGATGTCTTTCTCATCTGACCAGCCAACTTCCACTAAAGACTCAATTTCCCGCAAATTAGCTCGTTTTCTTGTATGGTTTCCTTTAGATGTGATAATTAGTTCAATGGATGCTTCTCCTTCATCGATAGTCATAGGGATTAATTGATTATTGTAAAATTGCTGATTGCAAAATTGGATAATTTTAGGATGGCATCTATAGTGCTCTTTCAGCAAAGTAATCGGCACTTTCTCTTTAAATACATTGATAAAAGAATCCAGTAAACTATATTTTGTACATTCGTAATCATTAGAAGGCGCCTTGATTTCTGTCTTTTCAGGTATGTGAGGAAGTTGTTTGCGATCACCCACCACAATAATATTCTTTGCACAGCCCAGACTCAAAATCCCCGGAACGATATCTTGCTGTGATGCTTCGTCGATAATGATATAGTCTAATATCGCTCCCTCTGCTATAGAATTAATAATCGAATGTGCACTACTGCCAATCACTGGAAAACGTTTAATAAAATTACTGAACTCTTTTTTATAGCTATCTGCGGTAAAATTTGAATTAGATGGAATTGATTTTGATAATTGTTGCTTGAGAAATTGCATTGATTTATTCGTTAACTCTTCTAATAATTTTTCGAAATTATCCCTATTCAAATCGTTCTTATATTTTTGTAATTGCTACTCTTTTTGTTGTAACGTTTTTTCATAATAATGAAATTGTAGAGAATAAATAAAATTTATTCGTTCAGTATAAGTATTTAAAAACTTAGTTCTAAATATTCTAAACCCTAGCAATAAGCGGAATCTCTCTTTAAAAGAAAATTTTATTTGAGAAAGATAATTCATATATGCAAGTAAATCAGAAGTTTTCTCTGGACTTAATTTGTATCTTTCGACATCCATTAACTCTACAAGTGTATTTTCTTCATGCCATTCTTCTAAGTACTTTTTCTCAACAAGCAGCTCGCTGATTTCTGCGGTCAATTGCGCTACTTTATTTTGTGTAGCCAGACTTGCTTTCACCTTCGCTAAAATATCATCAATTTCCTTTATAGGAGTAGCTGCAGAATTTGAATTATAACGAGGAACTTCTTTTACCCCTGCAAAGAATTCTGTCCTATTAGTTGAACACCCTAATTTCGCAATAAGGTAGTCTAGTTCTTTTTTAGCCATCTTCTCATACACATTTTCAACTGCTGGATTGTTATTTGAAACAATTGCAACAGATTTTTTATTTATTAAAATATTTGCAATGATATTTAAAATAGTTTGTGTCTTCCCTGTACCAGGAGGACCTTCAATAATACTAATTTGAGAGGAAAAAGCATTTTCAACAGCTTTTAATTGACTCTCATTCAATCCCAAGGGAAAAATCAAATGTTTCAAAGAATTTCTAGCCTCATTTTTACCATAGCAATACGAATGCAACGCTGTTCCTTTGTAAGGAGTGATTTTTTCCAATTGCCTTTCTATATTTTTGGTCATAGTTTTATTTTCTGGACTAGCATTACGAACACGCTCTTTTACAATTTCAGTAAAATAAGAAAATATATCCTCATTTTTCAAATCAGAACTCGAAATAATACTTACTTTTTCTGACTTCATGACATACTTTTTTTGGTCATTTGGATAGTTTACAACAATATACTTATTCCCGTATTCAGTGGCTTTATCTATTTGTTGATAAACATTTTCTTCTTTAGATAAAAGACCTGCATGTATCTCTTTTTGTGGTGTAATTTTACATAAATCTAATGGCTTCCAAAACGATTTACCTGACGGGAAATAAACAGTTACCATTAGTTTATTGTCTTTTTCCCAGAGCTTCCAATCAATTATTTGATTCGTTTTGTCTTGTCCATTCATAGATATGGAAAACATTTAGATCATACCACCTCAATTTCAGACTATATGCTTATTCTAGATTATTGGAAATAAAAGATTTAACTGGAATTCAGAGCCACTCAACTTTTCTGATAACCTATTCTATGGAACTTGAACTATATTTCATTTTTTCAAGTTCAAATGCTTCCATCTCTTGTGCATGTTGTTCTGCTAGACATTTTATACTAATAATAATTGCATTTATTTCATTAATATCTTCTAAACTGATTGAATTTACTATCAATCGTTCATAGGACATCTGGCTTAACGCTGAAAGACAGCTACTTAAACTATATGAATCAGCTACTAATTTATCGAGATCTACATTTTTTTCCATGAGAAATACTCTCCATTCTTTTATCTAGTTAAGGAACGAAACATCATTATAAATTTATATTAGAGCTGTTGCTTATCTTAATTAACTAATTCGGTATTAAAGCTATTGAATTAAATCTTTACTATTAAATAACTGTATAAGCTATCAACTTACGTTTATATAAATGATTAACGTAAGTTGATACTAGTTCGTATTAAGTGACTTTCTCGTAGAATTCAGAAATATTAAGTTATATGGATACTTTTCGTTCATGTTAGCATATTCCCCTCAATTATTTTCCTCTTTTTTCAGCTTATTTCATTCAATTTTCTATTTTATCTTGCAAATAATTGATAAAATATTTCATTTTTTCTATAGCATTTACCTTTTAAATCTATCTTCTTTGCAAAGATGACTGAACAAACAAAAAAGCTAGAAACACCCTAAAAAGGTATTTCTAGCTTATGGTATTCATTTAACCCACGGAACCTTCCATATAGATTTTTGAATTATACACTAGTTTAAACTAAAACAAACAAGGAAAAACTTACCATTTAATCAAAAAATTAGCTCATATGAATATATTAAAATATAAAATAGACTGGTCAAAATCTGGTCAAAAAAGAGGACTAATACATGTAGTCCTCTTTTTTGTTATTTTGATGTTCTAAATCATTTTTTATTGGATTATTCCCTTGTTCGATATAAATACACATCGCACTATCAATAAGTATCAAACTGAGTCATATAAAGAAAGACAAAAATTGACTTGTTAAAAGACCATCTAATATCATTTAAAATCAATACAATGGATTCAGACACGGATTCAAAATTCTTTATAGAGAATATAAATATTAAAGTTTATCCCAAATGTTGTTAAGAATAATATTATATGTCTTATTGTGATTAATCAACGCTGATCTAGTTACATCTACTATTTCTGTAAAATCTCTTTTTTGGCCTTTAATTCCATTTTCATCTAGAGCTCTCAAAAGTGTCTCAGCAGTTTGTAACTGAAGTAATTGTCCATTATATGTTTCTAAATAAGTAGCTCTTTTACTTTCTTTACATTGATAATATAAACAATTTAAGTAATGTCTATGCGAATGCTTCTCACTATAATCTGATGATGAGGGCAGCTCTCCTTTAAAAAGCATATTGCTAAATTCACTTTGCATCGATGGTGGGGGCGAAATTATCCCTAATAAATCTTGTTGATATGCAATATCTAAAAAAGCTAATTTAAATTCAGATAATACAGCAGGAGCATAGTACCATGTTGAACGTTTACTTGGATTATTTTTATCAAGCGTTTCAAATCTCTCTCTCTGAAACCATCTAACATTTAAAAAATTACCAGAAGCAATTGCATCACATTTAGCTGAAGATAAACAAAGCATTTGATGGCTAGCGTACCCTACTACAACTTGCTTATTTAATCTTTTTATACCTGTAACTAAATTCATCAGGTTTAATAACCATAGAGGTTTATCAACAAGATATAACTTATCAGGATGTTCACAAACTAAATATACGCCCTTTACAGGAAGTTTTTCTAATAAAGAAATAATTTTTTCAAGTTCTCCAGCATCTTTCATAACATCTTTATCTAAGGAAACGGTTAAAAGCAATTTATAATCATTTACATGTTTCAAGGCTTCATCTACAATTTTTTCTTGCACCTGCAACCAGGTTGAATCAATTTTATTAGTTGTATAGGATGGTAAAATAATGGCTTTTGATCTTATATTGGAATTTAGAGAGACAATTTCTTCTACTAATTTTTTCGCATTCTTCATACCATATTGCCAATAGTCATATTTTTTTAAATTTTTGTGATACTTTTCAGGAAAATACATTTGAGGATCAAATAAAACGTCCCCATTAATATTGTTTATTTTTTCACAAAAACTTTCAAGCTTGTTTGGATCAATATTAACTGGACTGACGATTACCGTACCGTCGCCCCAATTTTTTATTAACTCTTGACACATCCCTTGCATGCCATGCCCCATCTGAATATAAAAATCCATAGTTCTGCCCACCTTTATTTTATAATTGTATTTCGTGCCGATTGAAGGAATAATAAAGCTTCCTTGGCATTAGAAGGTCGTTGAGAAGGAAATTTAGCCATCATAACATTTAATAGCCCTAAAAATTGCCTATTTTCGTCTCCTGGTATGGTAATAAGAGTAGGAAGCATAGTTTTTGTTCTATTTTCAATTTCAAATCTACTTATTGCATTCTCCACAAATGGATTTTTTCCTGTTAAACATTCATATACAACTACTCCTAAGGAAAATATGTCAGCTCTAGAATCAATATTATCTTTAATATTATCAATTTGCTCTGGAGCAGAATATCCCAAGCTATGTGGTCCTTTGACAGCTTCTGTCATCGTTAACGATTGCATATTTAATACACGTGCAATCCCAAAATCTAAGAAAAACAGTTTTCCTTCCGAATTTATCATTATATTTTCAGGTTTTATGTCTCTATGAACAATATTTTTTTCTTCCATTGATTGGATAAATTGCAAACCTTGTTCTAGGATATCTATTGCTTTTTCAATATCTATTGGTGCATTCTCATCAATAAATTTTCGTAATTCAGTTCCTACTATTTTTTCTTCTACAATATACATAGTATTATCACCATAATATTGGACTTCTCCAAAATCAAATATTTTTGGAGAATTTTCAAACTTGCCAGTGGTGATGATCTCTATTTCTCTTTCCAAACGTGGAGACTTATTTTTACATATTTTAAGTACTACAGCTCCGTATAAAGGATGCTCTGCCGAATAAACAACTTTTTGACCGCCACTTGCAAGCTTCTCTATATTTTCGTATTGTTCTAACAATGTCTCAAACTCCAACATTTTTTCCTCCTCTTATCATAAGTTCAATGACTTTCCAATCCACTCATTAAATTGCAATGATATGTAGCTTGTTGGTAAGCTCATTTTTTTTGCAGGTATGATTTTACGAAACTTATCAGATTTCGTATACAAGCCTAGCCCTTTTTCGTAAAACATATCCTTCGTTTGATCGTGTGGTTTTTTAGATATAGTAAGAGCATAGGACTCTGATGCAAACCAAGTGTTCATTAATGTTTGTGAATATACCGATTTAATATCGGATATTTTAGCTTCTACTGCTATTAATTGCTTAATTCCAAAATAAGAATCTAATCTACGTGGTTTCCACTGTTCTTTAGAACGAAAAACCATCTCACAATCAATTAATTTTTCAAGTGATTTTAGAATTTGATTATCAGAAAAGCCTAATTCAGACAAATATTCACTCTTGCATCCCTTATTTTTTATTAATATTGTAAGTATTTTCAAATCTTGCGTGTTAATAGTATTACGAACAGATTTCCATTGGTTAAAAGCCCCATCATCATAAGAAGCTATAACAATATCTGGAAAAGCAGATTCGATTTTAGGTTCTATAAATATTGCTAATTTTTTTCTTTTATTATATCTAAAAAAATACTCTCTGTAGTATGAAATAAATTCTAGCACAAGATCATATTCTTTTCCTAAAGTATTAGTCCTTGTATACAGTCCTATATCTTTTTGGTTTTCATCAAATATTTGTATCTCATTCATCTTATCCATCCCTTGTACTATTTCATATCCATAATGTATTATACTATATTTTTATTTGTAAAGAAGTAAGAATTGAATGATCATATTTCAAATATAAATAAAATGTTTGCATGTATAAAAAAGTTAAAAAACAAACACTTGATATAACAACAAATTTAACATTTTTTATCATTTCATTTCAGATACATTTCACTTAAGCGGATTTCAAAAAAAAACAAAAGAAAAAGGAACCCCTAGTTAGCCTATGCTTCCTAAGAGTTCCTCTTGAGACACGGTCATATAACAACGGGGGAGGGTAATGAATAAGAAGATAGAAAAACCATTATTCATTGACTTTCTTAAATACTTCGTTGTAATCAGTTACCTTCCCCAGACACTCTCCTAACATTGTGGCTTACCGTTTGACCACCTTTAGCAAACATCGTCATTATCCCTTCACTCTTATTAGAATACTCATTGTATCCCGTTTTTCAATGGAATTTTTATCGTATTTAACACCTGCATATTCAAAGGAAAAATAGGCGTGTAACAACATAGGGTTGTCTATATAATAATTCTCTGACACAACATGGAATCTCCAATATAGAATACTACCTGTTCTTCTAGTACTTCTATTCCAAATCCTTTATTATTAACCTTCCAATCTCCTAGTAATTCATCTGGTGTAGTAGTTGTTATCTGATTATTTACTTTTATCTCCAGTGGATTGGAGGTCTGCTGACTCTCGACTGTACTTGTTGAAATACTGCTAATGTCCTCATTATGATTTTTACAAGCTGTTAGAAATACTAATGAAAGAATCACCAAATATTTCTTCATGCTTTTTTACCTGTATGATGGTTCTTTACGGCATAACCTGCTACGGCTAGGCCAATTAACAAAAACAACCAGTTTCTATTACTTTTTTTAAGCATTTCCCAATGAGCTTTCCTCTTTTGTTGTTTTATAAAGTGTAGATACACCCCTACTTGTAAATTTTTGTTTCTCTAAAGAATTCGTTATTATGTTCAATCTCTCGTAATTTTTAATAATACTGAAATATTAGCAACAATTTTGTAATCGATTTATTAACATTGGTATAGTATTCTTTATTTACAATGAGTAAAAAGGAGCTTCTATATGAAAGACAACAATTCAAATCTAAGCACATATGCAGAAAGACTTCTAAAGCAAGTCATGGACAATTCCGAAGCAACTGATTGGGATAACGCCGTTTTAGAATGGGATATTACCGCTTGGGATGAAGATGATGAGCTTAAGACATCATGTTTGTGTGGTAAAGAAAACCTAAGATACCTCTTTACAATTACAAATAGAGAAAATGGAAATGAATTAGAACCGATTGGTAGTCAGTGTATAAAGAAGTTTGAAAGGGAAGACTTAAATGAAGAAACTGCAATTTTTGAAAAATTATTCAAATTGCAGGCGGCACTATCATCAAATAAATATATTGGACTCTCTTCCGATTTTTTCAGTCGTAAGTTACTTGATTATTTTTACGAACAAAATGTGTTCAACTATAATGATCTTGTTTTTTTAAAGAAAATGTTTAACAAAAGAGACAAAAGTAAGATCACATCTAATCAACAGAAAAAAATCAATTTCCATATTATTGGTCAAATAATCCCATATTTACGTACTATCCTATCTTAGTATTCCCCTAGAGCTAGAGAGTATTCTCCGGCTTTTTTATTTATATTTCTACATAGTTATCTTTAGAACCGTTTCAGATACATATGAAACAATTACATGTGATTTTTTTCATAAAAAACAGTACCATTTAGTAGTATAAAATATACAAATTTCTTTTAAAAAAACTTTACTGAAACTACTATCTGAAACAGTCTAAAACACTTATATATCAACATTTAATAAAACTATCTCCGTTTCATTTCAGATACAAATAAATACAGTCGGATTCCAAAATCCGAAAAAAAAACACCCCAAGTAACTTATTCTCAGTAGTGGAGGTGTATAAGTACGGTCATATAACAACGGGGTGGGGTAAATGAATGAAAAAGGTGGAGGAAACATTAGTCAATAACTTTCTTAAATACTTCGTTGTAATCAATTACCTGTCCGTTCTTAAATACCACAGAATAATCTTTTTTCCCATTTTCAAGTAACCGAAGTGGAATATCTTTACCAACTTGCTCTGTCACTGCATTACTGATACCTGTTAGATTAGCTAATAAATCTGATAAAGATTGAGAATCTGTAGAAATCTCTGTATCAGTATTTATCGTGATTCCTTTATCTTCATTTACAAGTTTCCAAGTAGGTGGTATAGCTGTGTATGTTTCTACAAATGAATTAAGTTTTTCATTAAGTGACTTCTCTTTTATATTTCCATCTAAAAACTCTGTATATATGGCTTGAGCCATACTAAAACAAAGCTGACCTTGTTCCAATAATTTTACATCGTTAGTTAGTAAAGCTGTGTTCACTTTATCTATCGCTTCAAAAAGAGTATCTTTGGTGTCCCTAACAGCTTTAGGCGTGCCTTCTGGAATTTCTCTACTTGATACCTCATCCATTTTATCTTCCATAAAACCCTTAAATTCGTATCTTTCTCCCAAATCCATAAAATTTTTTGATAAAGTTTTCATTTCTGAGTCTATTTCTTCAATAATATTTAACATGTCTGATACATATTGTTTAGGCTGATTCGTTTTTAATCTATATGTGGTAAATATCTCAATTCCTCCAATTATCAATAAAATTGCCAAACAAATCCATAATAATTTTTTCTTTTTCATTTTTCCTCCTATACACTGCTGTTATAACAGTGACTAATGTAAAGATTTTCCCAGCAATCATCAGACTATTATTTACAGGGAATCAAAAAAACTCCTTAGTAAGCTTACACCTTTAGGAGTTCCTGTTTGGACGGTATGCATAATACATTTAAATCAATTTAACATTAACACCTCAGTATATGGTATCTCTACATATACACGGTCTTTTTTTGGATAGTACTCGACATTTATATTGATAGCACTTCCATTGTCTAACGTAGCTTTAGCCCGGTACGTGTTATCACCATTATCATGAGTGATCGTCACATCATCACATGTCCGATTTAAGTTATACTGTTCTTGTAAAATCTGAGTTACCAATGGTACAGATGACTTCTCTAGTCCAGATGAACCCGTCATTCTTGAAAAAATTATACCTATAATAGCCAATACGACGATACCTATAATGACAAACTTCTTATTCATATTTACTTTATTCAACTTTTTATCTCCTATCTCCAAAATAATTTTCTCTTATCAGTACATTGACATCCCTAAAAGTACACCAAAGATGGCTCCAGCTACCCCTGCTATCATCAAAATCGTACCCATTTGTTCATCTTTCTCTCGATATAAGTAACCCATAATAACAGCAACAGCACCAAATACAACAGGAATAAATGCTAACGATACTACCATAGAAATCCAACCAATAATCAAATACAGCTTCCCTGTCTCTTGTCCATGTACGATTTGTTCCTTCATTTCATTAATTGTCTGCTCAGTACTTTTCTTTACTGCGTCTGCTCCAGTTGTCTCATCTGTTTCTTGTAGTGCTCCGCAAAACTGGCAATACTTACTTTCATCTGTTATTTCTTTGCCACATTTTCTACAATACATGTCTTCTCCTCCTAAAAACATTCAATTGTTTATTAGTTAACTGTTTACTTTATTAAATACATCAGAAAACAGCTCATTCATTGGTACACTTAATATCTCAGAAAGCATCTTCATTTGATAGGGTTTAGGAATCGTTCTCCCTGTTTGCCACGAACTTACACATTGCTGTGTAACATTCATTTTTTTTGCTAACTCCGTTTGAGAAAGTCCTTTTTCTTTTCTGTATCGGCTGAGATTACTTACTTTTTTCATGATTCTCCCCTCCTGTTTTATTATATACAACAATATGATGTATTTCAACTCATAAAATATAAAAAACTTCAAATACCATTACAAATACAACAATTTGTTGTACTATACTGAGATGGGGGTGTATTAATGAAACAGAAACAATATGCAAAGGTCATTAGAGAAAAGCGAAAAGCTCTCGGGTGGACACAAAAAGAATTAGCTGAAAAAATCTTCTCTACACAACAGGCAGTAGCAAGATGGGAAAATTCTGTAACAGAGCCTAACCTCGATAGCTTAACAGCTCTTTCTAGAGCCCTAGGAACCCCTGTAAGCCATTTTCTAGACAATGTTGTCGTAGATTATGAGGAAGAGTTTTTGGCTCTCTATCGTTCTCTTAGCACTGAAGATGCAGTTCGAACAATTGACTATATGAAGCTATTAAAAAGGCAAGAAAATGAACGCAATCAGCTATTGAAAGATTGAAAAATAAATAACCCACCGAACTTTAACGGTGGGTGTATTGAGATGAAATAAGATTAAGAGCTATGGATAACCTGTCTAGTTTAATACAATTGGGTCTTTTCTCTTCCTTACTCTCCGTCCATCATCTCTTGTTACACTTGTAAATTGATAAAGAGGAACTAATTCAACTCCTGATAATATCAATTCTTTTATTACTTCATCTATCCCTGCTCCTTTTGCTAGGTAGACTAAAAAACTACTACTTGCTTTCACATTGTATAGTCTCTTAATATCCTTAGAAGCTCGTTCAAGAGTGAATCCTTGTTTAACAAAGTAGCCTCTGTTTTCTTTTAAAGCATTTTCCACGCTGTTATTCCCAACATTACGTAGACGTTCACAAACAGTGTTAGTAAGTTCTTTCTCTGTCATTATATATGTTCCTTGCCACGATAAGCCCTGTAAAACTTCATGTGCCTCATCTAGAATCAATTGTTTTTCCTTGCTAAGTTCTGATCGGGAATTTTGCGGGAATACTTTTTTAGCCTCTTCCTCGCTAAAGCACATCTTAACCCAATCATAAGAAAAATGTTGATATATAAAGTGGTATTTTTCCAGTGAGGGCATAATATTTTCAGTCAATTCTTGAATCACAGAAGTTGCATTAAAGGCATTTAGTCGATAGACATTGCTTCTCTTATAACTAGAGTTCCCACCTTTTTCACGTAACGCTTTATCTTTCTTTTGCTTATTCAGATACTCGAGCATATCCATAGGGATATCATCGTCATCTAGTTTTTTTATCAAACCTATAAAAGTCATAAATGATAATAACTTATTCCATTTACCTACTGAGGAAACACTCTCTTCACCATAGTAAAAAGACATTTTTTTAGCTAGTTGTTCTCCCGACATAATACAAGTCAAGCTTCCTTTACTGTAGTCAAGAAACTGAACATCCAAAAGCAAGGTATCATAGACACGTCGCATTTCCTCTAGATAATTCTTTATTGTCCTGAAAAGCTTGTCTTCCATAGATTCAAGAGTGTCAAAAAGTACTTTTGATTCCTCTTTCAATTTTCGAAAATGTGTAGGATACAGGTCTAGGTTCTCTAATAGCCAATTAAAGGCTTCTACCCGACTATCTTTCTTTAGAATTAACATCACAACCCCAATAAAATCTACACTGACACCACAATTACTAGAATGACAATGAAAAATGGAATGACCACTTTTCCCGGTAAAAATACTAGCAGAGGGATTATGGTCGTCGTGAAACAGACATCTTAAGTTTTTACTTGACTTAAGTAATTTGTTCATATCAATGGTTAACAATCTTTCATAAATCTCATTAAAAGACATGTCGGAGGGATCAAATAAGCAATCTTTAAACCACTGTTGCATTTCTTCCCTGTCTTCATTCTTTATTAACTTAACAAAATCGGTTTCATTTGCTACGTCATAATGTCTTCCTAAATTGTTCTGACAATTTTTAGAACTTGTCACGGTGAAGTCAATCGGATACTCAGCAATATCTAATGTGTTGGCTTCATTAATTATTATCACTGCATCTGACTTATACCCCCCAAAAAACATTCTATTCGAAGCCTTTACATTGTCATCACACCCAGGTATGTTCTTTTTCAAGTATTCGTAAACAGCAACCATTTTACTATGATCAGTAATGGCTTCTTTTAGAATAAAGACAATTTTGAATTTTTCTAGATGTTCAGAGTACCGGATGCTTTTTTGTATCGCAAACGCAAAGTTACGAACTAAATAGATAGATAAAGCCTTTTCTATGCTTAAGTATCTACTATCATCTTTACTCAAATCTACTACATTATTATTCTCATCTTTAACAGTGTTATCGACATCCAGAATAATTACTCTAGTTTCTACAAAGTCCTCATCTTTGTTACTTTTATTCTTTGTCTTGCTTGGAATAAAAGATAGTGATGAATTTAGTATCTCTACAAATTCATCTCTTGTAACTTCTCTATAGTTATCTAAACATCTTTCTCTTATATCAGTTTTTTCCTTTTTTGTAACTGGCTTCTCTAATAGTTTTTCTTGATCTACATAAATATTAATCATTGGTATTTCCTCCTTATAAAATTCCGGTAAAGATTAAAACATATAGATAATAAAAACAAACTCTCTATTACTATATGTTTTAATCTTATTTGTTTACTCAACCTTTATACCGTTCCATGAAACTATCAATATCAGATTTTTTGAATCTAATGACCGTATCAATTTTTATAACAGGTAACCCGTATTGAGTAACATATTTTCTAATCGTTCCTACTGATACACCTAGATATTCACTAGCCTGCTGGTAGTCCATATACTCTAGCGTGACTCCAGAAATAATGTCTTCTAGCATGGGCTTTAGCACTGTAATTATCTCTTTCACTTGTTGTTCAACTTGTATAGAGACAATGCTATCAATGATTTGCAGGGACATCTTTCTCCCTCCTTTCGTGATTGCTTGAACAAATTTTCTAAGAATTATCTTCGTATTCTTTGCTCAAAATAAAAGTGTTTTGTTGTTATTAACCGATTAATCAAATAAAAAATGATTACCAGTTCATCGACATACACATAATACCTCGATAAAAAAGGGGTGTCAATATGTTATGTAAATTTATTTACAACACCCCCTTTTTGGTGTATACTAATTTTAGGAGGTGTGGTCAATATGATAAAGCGTCCACCAATAAATTATTTAGAACGGAAAAAGATACTCGGAACAAAAATAAAAGCTATAAGAAAGAGTAAAAAATTAACACAACCAGCATTTGGTCTTATGATTAACAATGGTCAATTGATTGACAAAAAAACTATCTACGAATGGGAGAAGGGAATCTATTTACCAATACCAGAACGATTATCCCGAATTGCTGATTTAGGAAATATAAGTATAGAGGAGTTAGTTTGTGGCAGTGTAGAAGAATATATTTTCGGAATTATTCTTTATGGAGATAGCATTGTGTTAGATGGTATAACATTTCCGAATAAAAACCTGTCACAGCATCTTTATCAACAGTTTCCACCAGTACACCCCGATTTAGATAAATGGCTGAATAGATATTCCAAATTAGAACCAGAGACGCAAGAATTTATTGCTAACAAAACTTGTAATAAAGTTAAAAATGAAAAAATTAGTCTTTTCAATATCTTAAAAATAGAAGAATTATTCATCAATGCTATTGTAGAAGAATTTGACAATAACATTCTTTTCCTCACTAGCAGTATAGAAGAACAGCTAAAAATAATGGTAGATGAATGGCTACCTAGTCAATTGGAAGACATGACTTATCCCGAAGAAGCTGTGAGAGAAATTTTTGATAATATAAACAAGCTAGAACAAACGATTTCATCAATTGGAAAAAAATACACTAAGAAAAAAATGAAGGGAGGTGATACCATCTAGTGGTAAGTACTCCTTGTAAATTAAGAGGAGATGATATAATGGCAAAAATATCAAAGTACAAAAAGAAAAACGGTCAAGTGGCGTGGATGTATAAAGGACACATTGCCACCGATCCACGAACTGGTGAAAAAATAAATACTACTAGAAGGGGTTTTAGTAGCAAACAAGAAGCTCAAAAAGATTATGACGAATACAGACATCAAATATTATATGGTGTTAAAAAGAAAGAACCTGATATGACATTTGAAGACCTGTATAATGAATGGATCACTCATCAGCGTATCAGTGTTAAAGCTTCAACAATCGCAATCTCAGTAAGATACGCAAATAATCAAATACTTCCAGCATTTGGTAAGCTTAAATTATCGAATATCTCTGTCCCATATTGTCAAAAAGTGGTAGATAAATGGCACAGTGAATATGAAAGTTACGACTACATGAGAAAGCAGACTGCACAAATTTTACGCTACGGGGTTGCAATGCAATATATTGACAATAACCCTATGGAAAAAACACTTCTTCCACGAAAAAAAGAGTATGAGAAAAATCGTAAATTTTACTCAAAAGAGGAGCTTAATAATTTACTGGATGCTTTTAAAGATTTTGGTAACATGAAACAATACGCCTTCTTCAGATTATTGGCATACACAGGTATGAGAAAGAGTGAAGTACTCGCTCTACAGTGGAAAGACATAGACACGTTTAATAAAGAACTACATGTCAATAAAACTCTTGCTGTGGATGAATTTGGTAAAGTTATAATTCAATCTCCGAAAACAAGAGCTTCTAGACGGGTTATCTCTTTAGATACTGAGACTCTTTCTATCCTCAACAACTGGAAATTACAGCCAAAAGAAGAGTACTTTAAACTTGGCTACAATACTAGCTCTAAAGAGCAACATGTTTTTACAACACTTAAAAACACTCTGTACATTCCAAACACTGTTAATGATTGGTTAAGATATATTTTGAAAAAGTATAACTTGCCTCGTATTACACCTCATGGATTTAGACATACACATGCTAGTTTATTATTAGAAGCAGGTGAATCTGTCAAGGTAGTTCAACAACGATTAGGGCATGAAAATAGTAAAGTGACATTAGACATCTATGCACATATTACGAATAATGCACCTAAGAAAACAGGTCAAGACTTTGCTGATATGATGGCTCATCAGTAAAAGAGCTGGTCAAAAGCTGGTCATTTCTAGTATACAGACAAAATAAAAAAGCTAGAACCCTTATATACCAAGGATTCTAGCTCCTATAACAAGTTTATCCTACACTGCCTTCCATCTCATAACTAATCAAACGGTTGAGTTCGACTGCGTATTCCATTGGGAGTTCTTTGGTGAATGGTTCGACGAAGCCCATGACGATCATTTCGGTGGCTTCGGATTCGGTTAGGCCTCGGCTCATAAGATAATAGAGTTGTTCTTCTGAGATTTTTGAGACTTTGGCTTCGTGTTCCAAAGAGACTTGGCTGTTGTGGATCTCGTTGAATGGGATCGTATCGGATTTTGAGTATTCGTCCATGATGATCGTGTCGCATTCAATGTGAGAGATGGAACCGGCGCTGTTTTTAGCAAAGGTTACTTGTCCTCGATAATTAACTTCTCCACCGTCTTTTGAGATTGATTTGGAGACGATGGAGCTTGACGTGTTTGGTGCGTTATGGATCATTTTTGCCCCAGTATCTTGGATTTGGTTTGCGCCAGCAAATGCAATGGAAAGCATCGTGCCACGCGCACCTTTGCCGTCTAGGTAAACACTTGGATATTTCATCGTTGTTTTAGCTCCTAGGTTGCCGTCGATCCATTCGACTGTGGCACCTTCGTAAGCTTTGGCTCTTTTGGTTACTAAGTTATAGACATTGTCTGACCAGTTTTGAATCGTGGTATAGCGACAATAGGCGTCTTTTCGGGTGAAGATTTCAACGATTGCTGCATGAAGACTGTTACTTGAATACGTTGGTGCTGTACAGCCTTCGACATAATGGATGCTGGCTCCTTCGTCAACGATGATCAATGTTCGTTCAAATTGTCCGGTATTTTCGGCATTGATCCTAAAGTATGTTTGTAATGGAACGTCGACTTTTACCCCTTTAGGTACATAAATAAATGTTCCTCCTGACCAAACAGCTGAATTTAAAGCAGCAAGTTTGTTGTCAGTGGGTGGGACTAATTTGGAAAAGTATTCTTTGAATAACTCAGGATATTCTTTCAATGCAGAATCAGTATCGGTGAAGACGATCCCTAATTTTTCAAATTCGTCTTTCATGTTGTGGTAAACGACTTCTGATTCATATTGAGCAGAAGCACCTGCGAGGTATGCACGTTCTGCTTCAGGAATCCCGATTTTTTCAAAGGTTTCTTTGATTTTATCAGGTACATCTTCCCAATCTCGGGCAGGTTTATCACTTGGTTTTTGGTAATATTTTATGGCATTGAAGTCGATGTCTGACAGGTCTGGTCCCCATTTTTGCATGGGCATTTTATTGAATGTTTCTAAGGATTTCAAACGAAAATCTAACATCCATTCAGGTTCACCTTTGATTCGAGACATTTCTCGAACGACTTCTTCAGTTAAGCCTTCTCCTGTACTGAAAACTGGTTCCACATCATCGTGAAAACCAAATTTATATTCTTCTAATTCTGGTACACCCATGTTCTCACTCCTCTTCCTGATGCACGTGATGGAAGGTTGCAGTGCCGTTTTCTTCCATTGCTTTTTCTAAGGCTTTCCAGCCTAATGTGGCACATTTGATTCTTGCGGGAAATTTGGCTACGCCACTGAGCATTGCTGCATCGCCTAATTGGTCGATGGCTTTGACATCTTTTCCTTGGACTAATTGCGAGAAATCAGTGATCAATTGTTGTGCTTCTTCAACAGATTTTCCCATGACAGCATCGGTCATCATGGATGCACTGGCTGTACTGATGGAACAACCGTTACCGTTGAATGCGATATTCTTGATGATTCCTTCTTTGACTTCGACTTGTAATTCGATGACATCGCCACAGGTCGGATTATTCAATTCGATTCGACTGGTTGATTCAGTCAACGTGCCTCGATGATGAGGATGCGAAGAATGATCAAGTATGACCTGGCGATAGAGATTATCTAGTTTAGAGAGTGCCATGTTGGAAAAACTCCTTCGTTGCAAGAATTGCTTCGACTAAACGATCTGCATCTTGTTTCGTATTATAAAAATAAAAGCTTGCTCGTGCGGTCGCTGAGACTTCTAAATAGTTCAATAAAGGTTGGGCACAATGATGACCTGCACGAACAGCGACACCTTCCATATCTAAAGCAGTGGCTACATCATGAGGATGCAAGCCATCTAGATTAAAGGCGATGACCCCTGTACGAGTAGCGGGATCTTGTGGACCATAAATGGTCAACCCATCGATTTGTTGTAGTTTAGGTAAGACATAGGCAATTAATTCTTTTTCATGATCATAGATATTGTCCAACCCAACATTTTCGAGATAATCAATTGCTTGACCTAGTGCGATGGCTCCAGCGATATTAGGTGTGCCGGCTTCGAATTTCCATGGAAGTTCTTTCCAAGTACTATCGTACAAGTCGACAAAGTCGATCATTTCGCCACCAAATTCGACTGGTTCCATTTGTTCTAACCATTTTCGTTTGCCATATAAGACTCCGATCCCAGTCGGTCCACACATTTTGTGTCCGCTAAACGCAAAGAAATCACAGTCTAATTCTTGGACGTTGATTGGCATATGAGGAGCGGATTGTGCGCCATCTACGACTAGTACCCCACCTTGCTCATGGACAAGTTTTCCTAGTTCTTTGACGGGATTGATCACACCTAAGACATTTGAAACATGAGCAATCGATACGATTTTTGTTTTGTTAGTGATCAATTGTTTTGCTTGTGCCATGTCTAAAAATCCGTCGGTAGTCAAGTCAATATATTTTAATGTTGCTCCTGTCTTTTTGGCTAATTGTTGCCAAGGAATGACATTGGAATGGTGTTCCATGTAAGAAATTAAGATTTCATCCCCTGCTTGCAGAAACTGTTCACCAAAACTGCGAGCGACCCAATTCAAACTCGTAGTAGTGCCACGAGTAAATAGGACTTCAGCAGTTTCAGCTGCATGGATAAACTTTCTGACCTTTTCCCGAGCGCCTTCATAGGCAAATGTTGCTCGTTCGGCTAAGGTGTGGACTCCTCGATGCACATTGGCATTATCTTGTTCGTAGTATTTTTTTATTGCTTCAATTACTGCTATTGGCTTTTGCGTAGTGGCTGCATTGTCTAAATAAACGAGCGGTTCATCATTGACTTCTTGAAATAATATTGGAAAATCTTCGCGAATGGTTTCTTTCAGAATCATACATTCAACTTCCCTTCAATAACCTCCACTAACTCTTTTCGGACTGCTTCTACTGGAATTGCTGTTAACACAGAGCCAAGGAAGCCTCGAATAACCAATCGTTCTGCTTCTTCTTTATGAAGACCACGGCTCATCAAATAATACATTTCTTCAGGATCGACCCGACCAACACTGGCAGCGTGTCCTGCAGTGACTTCATTTTCATCAATGAGTAAGATCGGATTGGCATCTCCTCTTGCTTTATCTGAAAGCATCAATACTCGACTTTCTTGTTGGGCATCGGCTCCTTTTGCGCCTTTTAAAATATGTCCGATCCCGTTGAAAGTCAACGTCCCTTTTTCTCGGATCACACCATGTTGTAAGATATGTCCGATCGTATGAGGCGCTTTGTTCGTGACACGCGTATCAATTCCTTGGATTTGTTTTCCTGAGCTAATGGCAACGATTTTCACTTCTGCATGGGCGCCTTCGCCAACTAAATCAGAATCAAAATCAGCAATTACATGTCCATCATTCATCACGCCGATTGCCCAATCTACAGAAGCATCACGTAAAATATGACCTCGACGATTGATATAAGAAGTGATATTTTCTCCTAATTGATCGACAGCTGAATATTTGATTTTTGCTCCAGCTTTAGCGATCACTTCGACAATGATATTACCAGAAGCTTTTTGGATTTTCTCTTTGGTCGATTGGAATCGTTCCAAGTAAGAAAACTCACTATGTTCCTCTGCGACGATCAAGACATGTTTAAAGAAATGCTGTGCTAACTTGCCATCTTGGATGAATAAGCCCTCAATTGGCTCATTGATCACGACATTTTTAGGAACATATAAAAACACTCCGCTGTTCATGAAAGCAGCATGTAAAGCGGTCAATTGATCTTCATCCATTTTCACTGCTTTTTCCATATAGTATGGTTTGATTAAATCTGGATGCTCTTGGAGCGCTGTGAAGATATCTGTAAAGATCACGCCTTTTTCCATGAGTTCCACTGGTAATTGTTCAAAGATCGTATTTGTTCCTTCTTGCACCAACACAGGGTTATCCTTCATTACGTCAAACCCAGCTACATTTCCTGTTTCACTAAAGTGGTCTGTGAACTCATGGATATCGAATAATGGCCAGCGATGGAATTTTACACGATCGATCTGAGGAAGTGGTAATTGATTGGCTTTTTCTAACGCTGCTTGACGTAATTGGGTCATCCATTCAGGTTCTCCTTTGCTTAAAGAAAAATTGGTAACTGCGTCAAGTTGGTCGAGCCAGTTCGTTTCTTTCATTTTCCGCTCCTCCTTACGCTTCTTCTTTATAGTCGATTCCTAGTTCTTTGCTGATACCAGCATACCCTTCTGCTTCAAGTCGTTTTGCTAGATCTGCATTCCCAGTCATCACGACACGTCCTTCCATCATGATGTGGACGACATCCGGAGTGATATAATTCAATAATCGTTGGTAGTGGGTGATGATCAATGCGCCAAAGTTTTCGCTACGCATTTCATTGACCCCTTTTGCTACGACTTTCAATGCATCGATATCTAATCCAGAATCAATTTCATCTAAAATGGCAAAAGTTGGTTCTAACATCAATAATTGTAAGATTTCATTTCGTTTCTTTTCGCCACCAGAAAAGCCTTCATTCAAGTAACGTTCGGCCATTTCTTCTGGCATATTTAACAGCGCCATTTTTTCATCTAATTTTTTCAAGAAAGTCAAAACAGACATTTTATCGTCTTCATCACGTTTGGCATTGATCGCTGCACGCATAAATTCTGCATTCGTGATCCCAGGAATTTCGCTTGGGTATTGCATCGCTAAAAATAATCCTAGACGTGCCCGCTCATCGACCTCTAAATCTAAGATATTTTTTCCGTCAAATAGGATCTCGCCTTCAGTGACTTCATAGTTTGGATTCCCCATAATAGCGGCTGACAGCGTCGATTTCCCTGTTCCATTTGGTCCCATAATGGCATGGATCTCGCCTGTTTTCATCGTTAAGTTTACGCCTTTAAGAATTTCTTTCTCTTCAATTGAGACGTGTAAATTTTTTATTTCTAAGACAGACATGCAAATTCCCTCCAGATTCTGTTTCGTTCTCACTTATTTTAGACTAATTGAGAATAGAGCGCAATGTTATAACCCACTAAAATCAAAACTTTTTTCACGAGTTATCATTAAATCAATATTACTAGATAATAATATTTATAAAGAAACTTCTGTTTTTAGCATTCATAGATCACTGGTTATGTTGATTTGTTTTATGTAAAACGATAGGTAAACGTTGGCTTGCAGAATGATGTCAGTACGCATCTCTTGATTACCGCTTATCTGTTCTTAATAAATGCTTCTTGAAAAATGCCATAATAAAGAGAGTTCTCTATTGGTTACATAGCTAATTTATTCACTATTCACTCTACAAAAAAACATCAAAGCTAGTAAAATCAACTAACTTTGATGTTTTTGATGACTTGATTATTTTTTAGATGAACATTTGATTTTGTTCAACTCTATTTTTTGAAGTGCTTATTTGGCATCAGCTGCGACAGGTTTGACTGAACCGCCCCATTTGTCTTCGATCCATTTTTGAACGTCTTCACGGTGTAAGACTTCAAGTAATTTTTCGATTTTTTCGCTATTTTCATCACCTTTACGTGTGGCAATGATATTCACATATGGTGAGTTGTCTTCTTCTAATAAGACAGAATCTTTCAATGGATTCAAACCAGCACCATAAGCAAAGTTTGCATTGATCGCTACTAAGTCACCTTCATCATTTTGATAAGTAGAAGCTAATAAAGAAGGATCAATCGAATGATTGAATTTTAAGTTTTTAGGGTTTTCAGCGATGTCATCAAACGTAGCTGTTTCTAGATCTACGCCATCTTTTACCTTAACTAAGCCAGCATTTTGTAAAATAGTGATGATTCGTCCCCAGTCAGATTCTGAATTTGAAGTAATCACTGTTGCGCCGTCTTTTAAATCAGCAATGTCTTTGATTTTCTTTGAGTACAAGCCCATTGGTTCAATATGGACAGCACCCGCATTGACAAAATCATAGCCTTTTTCTTTGATTTCTTTATTTAGATAAGGAATATGTTGAAAATAATTGGCATCGATATCGCCTTCTGCTAAAGATTGATTTGGTAAAATGTAGTCATCGAATTTCACGATCTCTAAATTAATGCCTTCGTCTTTCAATAGCGGTTGGACGTGTTCCAAGATTTCTGCATGAGGTGTTGGTGATGCGCCTACTTTTAAAGTTGTATCGTCACTTTTTGATGAAGCACCTTTACTATCGCTATTATTGCCACAAGCTGCTAACCCTACAGTCAGCAAGACCGCTGCTGCAAATCCAAAAATTTTCTTTTTCATATCCTTTATCCTCCTATTTCTTCTTATCTTTTATCTGTTTTCTTTGTTAAAAAGTCCCCGATTCCTTGAACAATAAATACAATGACTAGTATCACTAACGTTGCCACAAATGTCACGGTCAGATTACCACGTTGGTAACCTTCTTGCCAAGCAAGACCTCCCAAACCACCAGCTCCGATCGCACCCGCCATCGCAGTAAAGCCGATCATCGAAATGGTAGTAACTGTCAATCCGGAGATCAGTGCAGGCACGCTTTCTGGTATCAAGACTTTCCAAATGATTTCCCAGTAGCTGGCACCCATCGCATCCGCCGCTTCTAAAACTCCAGGACTAACTTCACGAAAAGCAATTTCAACTAGACGAGCATAAAATGGGGCAGCTGAAAGTACCAAGGCAGGAATAGCAGCTTGCGCCCCTAGCATGGTTCCGACGATTGCTTTCGTGAAAGGAATGATCAAGACCATCAAGATCATAAATGGCGTAGATCGAAAGATATTACTAATAATCGAAACAATGCCATAAATGATTCGTGCATAAGGTTTATTTTTTCGTCCAATCGAATACAGGATCAAACCTAGTACCAAACCAATGATGGTCACTAATACCATGGACACCAACGTCATATACAGCGTATCGATGAATGCTTGTTTCATCGTTTCCATGTTGATTTGACTAAAATCTAAATACGTTTCTGCAAAGCTTTTATCCACGGTGGATCACCTCCACTCCAACACCTTGTTCTTTAATAAACCGCTCTGCTTGATCCAATTCGTTCTCTGACCCAGTCATCAGTGTCGTTAAGGAACCAAAAGAACCTTCTGCTGTTTGTTTGATTTTACCGTAAACGACATTGATGTCGACGTTATACTGACGAATGGCTTGAGAGATGACTGGCTCGTTAGCATTTTTTTCGTTGAACACTAATGTCACTAATCGACCTTTTGGATTTTCTTTGATCAATTCAGCCAATAATTCTTTTGAGTCTGCTTCTGGTTCGATATCTTGTTGCACGAAACGTTTTGTTACTTCTTGTTTTGGATTTTTGAAGACTGTCAAAACATCGCCTTCTTCCACAACTTTTCCTCGTTCCATCACAGCTACCTTGTTACAGATTTTACGAATCACGTTCATTTCGTGCGTGATCAATACGATCGTTAAATGTAATTTCTTATTGATAGCTAATAAAAGATCCAATACTTCTTCAGTGGTTTGTGGATCTAGCGCACTGGTTGCTTCGTCACAAAGTAAGATCTCGGGATCGTTTGCTAACGCTCGAGCTATCCCAACTCTTTGTTTTTGTCCTCCTGAAAGTTGAGAAGGATAGGCATTTCCTCTACCCTCTAATCCGACTAATCCAAGCAATTCTTCCGCCCGTTCTTTGCGTTGGGCTTTAGGTACGCCTGCTAATTCTAATGGTAGTTGGATATTTTCTAAAACTGTCCGTGACCATAACAAATTGAAATGTTGGAAAATCATACCGATTTTTTTACGAAATGTTCTCAGTTCTTTATTTTTTAGTTTGGTAATCTCTTGGTCATTCACAACAACCGTTCCGCTAGTAGGTAGCTCTAATCCGTTCAATAAACGGACAAGTGTACTTTTACCTGCTCCAGAATAGCCAACGATGCCGTAAATATCACCCTTTTCAACAGTTAATGAAACATCATTTACCGCTTGGATCGTTCCATTTCTGCCACCAAATGTTTTCTCAACATTGGTTAATTGGATCAATGACATATTGCTCACATCTTTCTTTTATTTTTTACATGGAGATCAAGTAGGAAACAAAAAAGCTTCCGCCCCCTTGCTTTAGCAAAAGGACGAAAGCTGAAACTTCCGTGTTACCACCTTGATTTGCTGCTATCTCACAATAACAACCTTTACCAGTACTTGGGTCATCGTTCTTTCATCATAATCCTGCCCGTATACCGTTGTGCTGTAACGGGCACCCCCGTAGTAAGTTTGCAAGGCTCACCTACTCTGCTCTAAGACCATCTTCCATCTCATTTCCGTTACCCTTTTTCAGCAATCAGGGCTCTCTTTGAACGTCTGTGACATGTACTCTTCTTTTCAAAGCTTTATTTATGATTGTTCTGATTATAGCAGTTGGAAAATAACGTGTCAACATTTTACCGGTTACTTCTTTAAAATTTTCTGAAAATTGCTAACTCTTATAATTTCTCAAATTCTGTTGGATCGACTTCTTTAAAGCTTAAAAGCCAAGCATTCATTTCATCTTGATCATTTAAGACATTGATATCTTCATTGATTTTTTCATTCACGGAAGAAACCGTACCGCTTAACGGGCTAGCAAATTCACTGACCGCTTTTTCAGCTTCCACTTCGATCAAAGGCTCCCCGATTTGATAAGACTGACCAGCTTTTGGCAAATTGGCAAATGTGATATCACCTAATTCTTTTTGTGCTTCATTAGTTAAACCGACACAATATTCTTTCCCATTAAATAAGATCCAAAGGTTATCTTTTTTCTTCAAGTGTTTCCCAGCCATTTTATATCAATACTCCTTCGTATATTTTTTCATTAAAACCGATTGCGACGAGTTGTTTGCCTTTGACGATCAGGGGACGTTTGATTAACATCCCATCACTTGAAAGAATGCGACTAGCTTCATTGATCGAAAAATCAGCCACTTGGTCTTTTAGCCCCATTTCCCGATACTTCATGCCACTCGTATTGAACAGACGACGTAATGGAATCTCATTATGTTCCAACCAGTCTGTGATCATTTCTTCCGATGGTGGACTAGCAATCATATCAATTACTTGATAATCAACATGATGCGCATCCAACCAAGCTTTCGCTTTTTTGCAAGTGGAACATTTCGGATACCAATAAAAACGATACAACAGTGTTACCTCCTAGAAGTTTTCGCAGGCGCCTCATTTTGATACCTCATGGATAATATCAAACCGATACCGATCATATTTCCAAGGATCGATGATCCACCTTGACTAATGAATGGCAGGGGAATCCCTGTTAATGGTAAGAGTCCAATATTAGCACCAATATTTTCAAATACATGGAACAAGAGCATCATGATCAAGCCGCTGGCGATATAAGCATAAAATTCATTGTTCGTATCAAAGCAGACACGAATCATACGATAAATCAAAATAAAATACAAGAAGATGACGAATGCGCCACCGATAAACCCAAAATTCTCACCAATCACGGTGAAAATCATATCTGATTCACGAACAGGTACATAGATATTACTTACATTAAATCCTTTACCTAATAATCCACCAGTTCCTATTGCAAGCAACCCTTGTGCTGGCTGATAGCTCATCCCAGTCGTGTCATGGAATGGATCAAGCCAAGAATCGATACGAGCAAACTGGTAAGATTTAAACCCGATTTTATATAATAAATCTCTTCCGCCTTCTGTGGTAACTAAAAAGATCGTCCCAGCACCGACAATCACTGCCAAAGCAATTACGGGCACGATAATGCGCCAAGAGATACCAGACATTAAGAAAACTCCACCAAAAATTGCTAAGAATACCAGCATGGTCCCAAAATCATCTTGTGCCATAATCAAGGCTAAAACCGGGAGCGTCACAATCAACATCTTGGCGATCAACCAAAAATCTGATTTGAGCGTTCGTTCCTTCATCTGAGTATTATGTTTTGTCACGATCAACGCCATCATTAAAATATAAGCAATTTTCATTAACTCTGCTGGCTGAAACGTCAAGGAACCAAAACTAAACCAGTTTTTGGAACCGGTCGACTGGGCGAGGTTGCGGTCATAAAACTTTAACAAGAGTCCCATTACAATTAGACCAAAACCATAGAGATAAGGTGTTAATTTCCAGATCCATTTGGAATTCAAATGCATAATCACGACAATAGCAATTGAGCCCACGATATACCAAATCGCTTGCATCCCAACACCTCTTACTACCGAAGGGTGGTTAGGATCATGACTCAGCGCGACATATAAAGAAAGCAATCCAATCAAACATAATAAGAAGACTGGTAATATGACGCCATAATCAATGCGATTATCACGATTATTATTAGAAGCTTTTATTTTTTTTTCCATGTTTCATCCCTTTTCTTAAAAACCATACTGTTCTATATTATAGCGGTCTAGCGGCATAATTGAAAGCCAAAGCAAATACATTTGGGAAAACTTAAAATTATTCTTATCTAATCATCTGCCTTGCTGCTCTTCAGTCAGACCCATCATCGAGATAACAGATAACGTTCTGACGAATCATTTTTGATAGCGTTCATTATATCTCAAGATCTCTTTACCAATCGCTTGTAAATTCTCTGAAACTAAATTTGTTCGCTGGATCAAATAAAAATTTCGATGATACGCTAATTTCTCGGTTGGTACTTCTGGTGGCACCGCACGTTTTGATAAAATCGAACGTCCTACTCCTTCCTTTAAAAGAGCGACAATGACTTCGTTGCTTTTTACTAACAACTTTTTCCCATGGATATTTTTTTCTTCAAAATACCGTTGCGTATAATGAAAAACTCCAGAAGTTGTTTCTCGAACTAACCATAACTGACTGTCAGGATCCCCCGCGATCACTAGTTCATCCTCCATCAATGAAAATCTTTGAACACCAGAAGTTTCTAAAGGTTTTTCGATAAAACCAAAGTCAGCCTCGTGTTTTGCTACTTGTTCCAACGCATCATGAGAATTGGCATAGGCAATCACAAAATTAATTTTAGGATATTTCAAAAGCAAATCTTTCAACAATTTTGGTAACAGATAGACGGCAAAAGTGTGAGAAGCAACGATTCGGCAAACTTCTTCTTCATTTTGTTCATCTAGTAATTGTTGTTGTGTTTCTTGCCACTCCTCTAATAAAACTAACGCTCGTTCGTAGAGTAGATCTGCTTGTTTTGTCGGCTTCATTTCTTTCCGACCATTTCGCTCAAAGAGAATCACTCCTAATTCTCTTTCCAGCTGTTTGATTTGATTGGAGACAGCAGGTTGAGATAAGAAAAGTAATTCGGCTGTTCGAGAAAAATTTCTTGTTTCGTATACGACACGAAAAGTTGTTAACAATTTCAGCATGCGATCACTTCCATAATTTTTTATTATAGTAACTATATCAACTATTTGATTTAAATATATCACGAAATGACTATAATAGTAAATGTAACGCACAATATATGAGATTGAAAAGCAACGAATGTTTCAATCTCGCTCAGACATAAAAAGATCGTTACTTGTATTCTTAATGATCAGTCAGGGCTACCGATTTGTTTATTTCCCAATAAATAGTCATTCATAATTATTTATGCAACCTACTATCAACCTTTCCACCTGACTGATCATTTTGTTCTGAGCTTTAGACAACACACTCATCTTATGAAAAGGAGAATTCAATTAATGAAGAATTTTTTAAAACTTATTCCTGTCCCGATTTGTGGGCTCATTCTAGGTTTAGCTTCGCTAGGTAATCTGTTTAAAGAATATCATTGGATTCATCTAGGGAATATCATTGGTGGGATTAGTATGATTCTCATGATCCTAATGTTTAGCAAATTGTTCCTATTATTTGAACATACGAGACAAACATTACATGATCCAATCATTGCCTCGGTTTCACCGACTTTTACGATGTCATTAATGGTTATTTGTACTTACTTTGTACCATTTACGCACCTTTTACCAATCGTTCGGATCATCTGGCTTGGCGCTGTCCTGCTACAAGTGATTTTAGTTGTTTACTTTACTTACCATCATGTAATCAAAGCAGACTTATCACTGGAAGTCATTTATCCAAGTTGGTTCATTATTTATGTTGGTTTCGGGGTAATTACAGTAACTGCTGGAAACTTTTTCCCATTCATTGGCCAACTATTCTTTTGGTTATCTCTAGCTTGTTACGTTTTCTTATTGCCAATCATCATCCATCGGGTGTTTTTCGTGAAAAACATGGCACATCCTACACTACCATTGATCACAATCGTTGCAGCTCCGGGATCGCTTTGTTTAACTGGCTATTTGAAAAACTTTGCGCAACCTTCCTTTTATTTAGTCGTTGCCTTATTTATCCTTTCGCAAACTTTATATTTTATCGTGCTATCTCTTTTACCACGATTACTTAAACTACATTTTTATCCAAGCTACGCTGCTTTTACCTTTCCACTAGTTATTTCTGCAACTGCTATGTTTTGTGCTGTAAATTACTTTCATTCATTAGGGATCGCTACTGGCTTTTTAACGGTCTTGAAACTGGCTGAATTAGTAATCGCTACTGGAATGGTGCTTTATGTATTAGGTCATTATATCCGCTTCTTGTTCAAAGAACATGGAAACACAAATAAATATGTCCCTAAAGAAATTTAATTAAGATGTTATTCTTCTGTCTTTTTCAAATTTAGAAAAAGGCAGAAGATTTTTTGCGTTTTTAAACTTTGTCAATCAAAACGAATAGTGCTACTATTATCAAGGATATTCTTGAGTTCAGAGTCGTCGTCCTCTAAATACGAGTACCCGTTTTTCAACTCTGAAACATGCGCACAGATAATGAAAGGAATTTTTAGAACATGAATCTACAAGTAACCATTAATCAATTTAAAAATCAAGGCTCACGAAGAATCTTGCCTGGATTACTTCTTGCTTTTTCAGTAGCAGTCATGAGCAAACTTCTCGCATTGTTGCTCCCACAGCTTGGTGCTGCCACGATCGCCATTTTATTAGGGATCTTGTTAGGTAATACTTTTTTCAAACAACCTTCTTTAGCCATTGGAACGAAATTCGCTGAAAGCAAATTATTGGAATGCTCCGTTTTCTTATTGGGAGCAACGGTTACGGCTCAAACGATTGCTCAAATCGGCATTAAAGGGATTGCCTTCGTCTTGTTGCAAATGAGTGTGACGATCGTCGGTGCCTATTGGATCGGCAAAAAATTGTTGTTTAGTGATACAGCTTCCTTGATGATGGCAGGAGGAAATGCTGTTTGCGGTTCTTCGGCTATTGCAGCGATCGCTCCAGTGATCCATGCTGAAGAGGAAGAAAAAGGACAGATCATTACATTAGTTAATTTATTAGGAACGATCATGATGCTTTCTTTACCTTTTCTTGGCTTACACTTATACGGAGATCACTTAATTGAAAAAAGTGCCCTTTTAGGTGGAACACTTCAATCTGTTGGACAAGTAGTCGCTGGCGCCAGTTTGCTTGATGCTTCAGTTGTTCAATTTGCCATGCTCTTTAAAATTTTAAGGATCATGATGTTAGTTGCTGTTGTCTATTTATTTGAAAAATTTATCCAAAAAAAGACAGCTTCTGCTGAAACGATTTCGTCTGACAGTCCCAAGAAAAGAAGATTCCCATTACCATGGTATGTTTTAGGCTTTTTAGTTTTCTGCTTGCTCAACAGCCTATTTACGCTCCCAACTTTTATCGACAAAGGGGCTCACTTTATTAGTAATTGGTTTGAAATCACTGCTTTAGCCGCAATTGGTTTACGTTTAGATTTTGCTAAATTCATGAAAGAAGGACCTCGATTCTTATCTTATGGTCTAGCAGTTGGTTTACTGCAAACTGTTGCTGCGCTGCTATTCATTTGGTTAACAACACTATAACTACCGGATTCCACTGGTATAAGCGGTCTGCCTTTGTTGGCTTCATAAAATCCCCAGACTTAAAACCACCTCTTCGTCCCAAAATAGTCACTTCTATTTCAGGGCGAAGGGGTGGTTTTTAGGTCAAATAATTCCAGTTCTTTTTTATTCAGATAGTGCTTTTTCTAATACAAGTAGTTGACGTTTGATCAATAAGCCAGCTTCCGCATTTCCCATATAACCGGTTAATTGACCGTTTTGTCCAATCACTCGATGACATGGAATCACGATTGGTAATGGATTCATGCGATTCGCTTGTCCGATTGCTCGGACCGCTTTGGGATGATCAATGGTTTCTGCTATTTTTTTATATGTGCGTATTTCTCCATAAGGAATCTCTTGTAATGCTTGCCAAACCTTTTGTTGAAAAATCGTGCCTGTGTTTATTGATAACGGAAGTTGAAAGTCCTGCCGGTTTCCCTCAAAGTACTCAGCCAATTGACGTTCTGTTTCAAGTAGGATTTCTTGTTTCTTTCCTTGATCCTGTGCACCATTTACCGCCATTTCTTCAATCGGATGAAACGAAACCTTCGTCAACCCATTCTGATCTGCATCTAACCATAGTTCTCCAATTGGCGTATTTATTTTCATTTTCATCGTCTAATCCTGAATGAACTAGACTTGCCCTCCTCTACCGTTCTACTATTTTATTTATCTTGTATTATTTTAGCTAAAAATGCAATTTAAAGTTTTATTAAGTGTCAGCTTAATGATAAACTAAAAATGATGATTACTTAAGTAACAGAAAATACAGTTTATTTACTATTCTGTTCGAACAAATAATATTTGCTTGAAAGGATTTATCATATGAAAATATCAATTGTTGTCCCTTGCTATAACGAAGAAAAGACTGTACCGCTTTTTTTCGATGAAGTAGAAAAATTCAAAGACGGACACGAGTTTGAATACTTGTTTATTGATGATGGCTCCTCAGATGGTACGCTACAAGCCATTAAAGCATTAGCGAGAAAATATAAATATGTGAGATTCGTTTCTTTTTCTCGAAATTTCGGAAAAGAAGCTGCCCTCTATGCGGGTTTACAAGCTTCGACTGGGGAGCTAATCACAGTAATGGACGTTGATTTACAAGATCCTCCAGAATTACTACCACTCATGATTGAAAAAATCACGACAACTGACATTGATTGCGTAGGAACGAGACGCTCAACAAGAGAAGGAGAACCAGTGATTCGGAGTTTCTTCGCTAAACGGTTCTATCAGTTGATCAATAAAATCAGTGACACAGAAATGGTAGATGGTGCAAGAGATTTCCGTTTGATGACTCGACAGATGGTTGATGCTGTTTTAGAGTTAACCGAGTACAATCGTTTTTCAAAAGGATTATTTAGTTGGGTCGGTTTCAAAACAGAGTATCTTTCTTTTGAAAACCGTGAACGAGTGGCTGGTGAAACCTCTTGGTCCTTTTGGAAATTATTCAATTATTCGATTGATGGAATCGTCAATTTTTCAGATGCACCACTAACGATCGCCTCTTTCACTGGCGCTCTTTCTTGTATTGGTTCGGGAATTGCTATTTTATTTATCATTGCACGAGCCTTATTATTTGGTGACCCGACAGCCGGCTGGCCTTCAATGGTATCGATCTTTTTATTTATCGGCGGCATCCAATTACTATGCCTAGGGATCATTGGCAAATACATTGGTAAAATTTTCCTTGAAACCAAACAACGCCCCGTTTATATCATACGTGAAACAGAACAAACCATCGTTTCTCGTGAAAAAGAATAAGTCGTGAGAATAACTATTTCTATTTCGAGATTTTCTCCCTTCGTGCCAAGGTTTTCTCTATAAAAAAACACCTGAAATGAGCGTTTGATTTCAGGTGTTTTTTTATTTTTCTAGTTAGCAAATACATTACTTCTAAACATAACAATAACATTCCGATAAAGCTATTGAATGAATCTCTGTCACATTATAGGCAGGTAAAGAAAAAAGACTAGCTGGTAGAGGAAACATTGGACGTTTCCTTTTGATTTACGACATTTTTTTCGCTGATGCATTGTTTAATTTGTTTAATTAGTTCTTGCCAATTATGATTGTTGGGCAATCGTTGCCATAAGATATGGGTACATTGAAGGTTTCCTAAATGAAAGTCAGAAATATAGATATCCGTTTTCGAAGAAATAACTTTTTCAATGACTATTTTTCCAGCTAAGGAATATTGGAGATGTTCTGCAATAAACTCTTCATACGCTTTTCCATAAGAAAAATCCAACGTAATATAAACAGCTTCTTCAACTGCTTCTAAGGGAAAATTTTCAATCAATTCCATCATATAGTACATGTATAAATCTGCTTTTTCTTCTTCATTAAGTAAAATAGAACGAGCTGTTTCCATAATGGTTTCATTGACTTTCTGATCAAATAAAGGATATTCTTCTCTTAAAAATTGAAAATTATGGATATTTCCAAAACGATGATGGATATCGGGCATAAATAACAACCGTTCATGTAGCGGTTGCACATTTTTCAATAACACTTTAAACAGACGTTGATCAACAAAAGTTGAATCAGCAATACCTTTTAGCATACTTGAATAATTATTGTTAAAAATTGACAGTGTCGGATCTAGTTCAGAAAAATCTAGACAAGACTTCTTATCAATGATCCGATTAACATATAAATAGGCATACAAGACTGAAGCTTCTTTTACTGCTACTGTATCTGATATTTGGTACTCTGTCTTCAATTTTCCTGCAAGTTTTTGAACCAATATTGAGGTCTGATCAACTTTGATCGTCAGATGTGCTTCATCCAAATACGCTTTTCTCTGAATCCGAAGCGCACTGATTGATAGAAATAAAGATAATTTATAACGTAAACTATTACGGATTCTAATCCTAAAAAATTGTTCGATCCAAAATACAAGCCGGTCACTTTGATTTTTTTGTTGCTCAGTAAAAGGGGAATCAATCCCATTCAAATTATGGAGAATGCCATATCCTACCGAGCGAATCTTCCATTCATTCCCTACTATCTTATTTTTCTTAATAATGAGATGATCTTTTTCTAACAATTTATTGATTCGTTTTTTATAAAGATATAAAGAAGAATTTGAGATGTAATGATCGGTCGTAAATTTATTAATCGGTCGGTTTGAAAACAGCAGGAAAATAAGCAGCTGATAAGTTAGCGAACTATTTAAATAGTGCTGACGTAATTTAAGAATGTTCTCATCACAAATAAAAGAATATACTTGAATAACGCCCCGCTTTACGACAAAAAAATCATTTAAGCATAATTTCTGTTCTAGCTCCATTTTCAACTCATGAATTAATTTACTTAATTTAAATTTAGATATACCTGTTTTCTGCGCTAAAAAAGAGATTTCTACTCTTTCACCAAGTTTTGTCTGAATAAGTTCCAGAAGTTTAATTTTCATTTTTGAGTTTTCATCTAGCAACTGAACGATATCCATTTCGCCATTCCTTTCCCTAATTACTTCCAGTAGATGAATTCAATACACTAGAAGTATGTTAATTATTCAGTTTTGCTCTTTTTCCAAAAGACCTGATAGTTTTCAAGAGCATTGAATCCTATTCCAAACATTTCGAATCAGAGGCTAGAAAGGTTCTTTTCGTTCGTTTTTGACAAACTTCGTTGTTTTATTTGTTGCTGTGTAGTTGGTTTTATTTGTTGTTTTATTTGCTGTTTTATTTGCTGATGAACTTGATAAACGATCTGTTTTACTTCATTTTTATTTATATTTTGAGTTTCAACAAGCTCTTTATTTTGAAGTTGACTAGGAATTTTAGGCGCTTCATTTATCGTTATTTTATGGTAAACATAAGTAACTGGTTGATACTGATCATTCAATGCATCCATACGCTCATCTGAAAACTTGCTCTCATCCAAAAGATTTCTTTCAAGTGTCGCTGCGTAAGCAAATGTTGTCCCGTTAGTAAGAACCTGACCAACAACTAACCCCATCACCAATACCTGATAATTTTTTTTCTTTTTCATTTTTCCCTCCTAATTTAAAATAAATTCAAATATATAATTAGAATAGAGTGTTTTTTATTGAATAAACGCCATTTTTTCCGTTTTTTTCTATTTTTTTCACTTTTAAAATAAAAAATAATAGTATTATGAAGGTTTGCTGATGTTTGCATATAAATATGAAAAATAAATAACTAATTTCAAGTGAATTTTTTTTGATCGTCAAATTTCTTCAACTTTTAAATCAGAAGGTCATGAAGCAAGATCATACAGACCATCGTTTATTTCAATATAAAAATACAACTACAGAACTAGTTTGCTATCATTAATAACGACAAATAAATAACCAATAAAAAAATCGGTATAACATTTTAAAAATTAGCAATCTATATTTACAGTGAAAAAAAAGGCGACTTAGATAGCAAAAAAAGGAATAATGTGCCAAATAATTGACTTGATTTAAGAAAAAAATCATTTCCTATCCGCTTTTTTCCTATCCATAATTTTACATTTATTAGAAATCCCACTTAGTTTTTTTATAAAAAAGAACGAAACCTCTAGTTGTGCCAAACTCCTTTAATTTTCAACAGTTTTATGATTCCATCTGTTTTAGCACTTGATGGCTGTCATTTGTTCAACAAAAAAACATCAAAACTAGTAGAATCTACTAATTTTGATGTTTAAAAAATTGGTTGAAGAACCAGATCTTGATGATTCTTCGCAGTTATTGAATAGTAAAACAGATCCAGAATCGACATCCCCGTATCCGCTATTTTTAATGATGTTCCTTCCTCTTCTTTTCAAATTCCTTACGAAAAAAAGCAACGATCTCAAAATAAAAAATCTTTGAGATCGTTGCTTTTATAAATGATGCCAGCTGCAGGGATCGAACCTGTGACCTACGCGTTACGAGTGCGTTGCTCTACCAACTGAGCTAAGCTGGCGTTTCCATATGAAATTATATACGTATTTTAAAAATTTGTAAAGGCACAAGTGTAAATTTCGTTCTATTTCATGATTTTTTTCATAAAACGTGGTATAATTGATATGAAAGGCAGGTTTTATGAAAATGGCAACGTTTGGAAAATTTGATACAACTATCGTACCGTCAGAATTTGGGGAAAAATTTACGATCGACACTCACGTGACATTTATGATTCATGGAACACCGCAAACTGGAACAATTTCAAAACAACTGAAAAACTCGGCTGTGGTTGAAATTGACAAAACAGATGAAAATGCCAATTTAATGACACAAAGCAAAGGTGTAATCATCATCAATTACAAAGAATTGAAGAAAATTTAACACTGACCATCTCTGCGTTTTTTGGGATGGTTTTTTTATTTGAAAAATTTCATCAACTATCTAGGATCACTTATTCCATTCATGGCATCATAAACGTGCCTATTGTTCTCTCTAACTTAAAAATAGTTTTTTTTCTCACATCAATAAAGACTTATGAGATGTCAAAAACTATCCTCTATTCTTTTGCTGTTCCTCTTGTTCACTTAAGATTCTGCAAGACTCCATCCGTTTTTTCAAATTCCGTATATTCTTTGATCCATCTTCTTGCAGCTATTCTTTGAATAAACTACTTTCTATCAAAACCATGATAAATTACTAGAATTAATAACAAACAAAAAACCATAATAGAATAAGAAATCCTACTATGGTTTGGTGCCTTAGCGTTTATTATTTTTATTTCGTACCAAATAAACGGTCCCCTGCATCGCCTAGACCTGGAACGATGTAGCCGTGTTCATTCAATTTTTCATCTAATGCAGCTGTGTAGATGTCAATATCTGGATGTGCTTCTTGTAAAGCTTTTACACCCTCTGGAGCAGCTACTAGACAAACAAATTTGATATTTGAAGCGCCACGTTCTTTTAATGCATCGATCGCCATGATCGCTGAGCCACCTGTCGCTAACATTGGGTCAACAACAAATAATTGTCGTGCATCGATATCTTCAGGTAATTTTACGAAATATTCATGAGGTTCAAATGTTTCTTCGTCACGGTATAACCCGATATGTCCGACTTTCGCAGCTGGGATCAATTCTAAAATACCGTCAACCATCCCAATACCTGCTCGTAGAATCGGAATGATCGCTACTTTTTTACCAGATAACGTTTTTTGAGTTGTTTCTGTAATCGGTGTTTCGATTACGATATCTTCTAATGGCATGTCACGTGATACTTCATATGCCATCAACATAGCAATTTCGTCGACAACCTCACGGAAAACTTTTGTTCCACAGTCTTTGTCACGAATAATAGTTAGTTTATGTTGGATCAATGGATGGTCGATTACTTGGAATTTGCCCATTTTTCTGGTCTCCTTTGTTCTGTCGTTTCTTTTTAATTGTAAAACAAAAAGACCCAATTGACTAGTCAAACCAACAACTTTTCAAAAGAAAATAAAATAAATAAAACAACAGTAATCAAAAATAAAAAAAAGCAGTAAAAAATAACAAAAAAGCTTTGAACAATGAGTTTTTTTGTTATTTTTACTGTCTTTTAGTCAGATTAATATTACATATATCTGGTTATATAAATAGGATCATCGATCCTGCTGTAACCACTGAGTCGCTAAAAGCATCGCTGCTCTGGTAGCATTGGTTTGGTCCAATGAATTGACCATCACAAAATCGTGGATCATCCCTTGAAAACGAACCTGGGTGACTGCCACACCTACATCACGTAACTTCCGAGCATAAGCTTCTCCTTCGTCTCTTAAAACATCCGCTTCACCAGTTAAAATCAAAGCTGGTGGTAAGTCTGCCAAGTCTTCAGAAGTCGCTCGTAATGGTGATGCGGTGATTTCTGACCGCTCTGAATCATCAGTTGTATATTGGTCCCAAAACCATTTCATTCCTTCTTTTGTTAAAAAATAGTTTTCGGCAAATTCTTGATAAGAATCAGTAGTGAAATTGGCATCCGTCACCGGATAAAACAAAAGTTGTTTTTGGATCGGCAACCCTTGGCGTTCTTTGGTTAAAATAGTCATTACAGTTGCCATATTACCTCCAACTGAATCGCCCGCTACCGCTAATTCAGTTAAATCTAACCCTTTTGATTCCGCTAGTTCACTTAGCTTTTGTAAGACTGCATAGCTTTGTTCGATCGCTGTTGGATATTTTGCTTCCGGCGAACGGCTGTACTCTGGAAAAACGACGACCGAGTTCGTGCGAACGGCTAATTCACGAATCAACTTGTCATGAGTTTGTGCGCTACCAAAAACCCAACCAGCTCCATGAATATAGAAAATCACTGGTAATTTATCAGTATTTCCTTCTGGACGGACAAAACGAACGTTGATGGACCCCCATTGACCAGTATCAACCTTTAAATCTTCAATGTCGACTGGTAGTTTATCAACGGGCGATTCTTGGACTTTTTCTAATAGCGCTCGTCCTTCTTCAGGTGGTAATTCGTAGATTCTTGGGTGGGGAGCATTTGCATCACTAAATTCGATTGCTGATTTTTCTAATGAGATTCGTTCGGTCATCATGGTTCCTCCCTAGATTATAATAAAAAGCCAAATTACACCTCATATACTAGTGAGCCCCAATGAAAAAGTCAAAAAATCAGTTTGTTTGTTTTCTCTCAAACTCAGTCAACATAAGCATTCCCCATACTTCCCCCAGTACCTCCGTCTTAGTTTATCCCTTCATTAAAACAAAACCTCAACACTTCCATACCTAATCCATCTCAGTCCTATATCTCAGGCTATTTTAAATAGATTTCACCAATGTATTCGTGCTGCATCGATAGAAGAAAACTTTTGCCTAAATAAAACTAAAACACCCAAAAGAAGCGATTCCAACAACTTTCCCTTGAAAAAGTGTCCACACACAATAAGCCATTTCAAAAAATAATCCAAAGAATTCCAAAAACAGGAGAAGCGATTTTGGATTCTTCGGATTATTTTTAATATACAATAAATTTTAGCAAACTAAGAATTTTGAAACAGTTGCTTTTTTATGTCTGCTGATGGTACTTCTTGCGTTAAGCGACTCGTTTTGTAGTGATTATTCCTTTTATTTATTATATAAAGGATATTTTTCAGTCAATTCACGCACACCAGCTTTGACTTCAGCTAATTCGGCTTCTTTCTCTTTGGCTTGTAAAGCTTTGACGATCAATTCCGCCACCTTCACAGCATCTTCTTCTTTGAAGCCTCTTGTAGTAATTGCTGGAGTACCGATACGGATCCCGCTAGTCTTGAACGGGCTAAGTGTTTCAAATGGAATTGAATTTTTGTTAACCGTAATATTCACACTATCTAAAATACTTTCGGCTTCTTTCCCGTTTAACTCTAATCCACGGACATCGATTAAAACTAAATGATTATCCGTTGCGCCAGAGACCACTCTTGTACCGATTGCTTGATTGAAGACTTTTGCCATCGCTTTGGCATTAGCAATAATCTGTTCACTATATTCTTTAAATTCAGGTGTCAAAGCTTCTTTGAATGCTGCTGCTTTCCCTGCAATGACATGCTCTAGTGGTCCACCTTGGATGCCAGGGAAAACTGCACTATTGATTTTTTTCGCTAATTCTTCATTATTGGTCAAAATCATACCACCACGTGGTCCACGTAATGTTTTATGAGTGGTTGTCGTAGTAATGTCCGCATAAGGGATTGGACTTGGATGGACACCAGCTGCAACTAAGCCAGCGATATGTGCCATATCAACCATTAATTTCGCACCTACTTCATCAGCGATTTCTCTAAATTTTTCAAAATCAATGATTCTACCATAGGCACTTGCTCCGGCAACGATCAATTTTGGTTGATGTTTTCTAGCTAAAATCCGCACAACATTGTAATCAATGACTTCTGTTGTTGGATCAACACCATAGGCTACAAAATGGTACGTTTTTCCACTAAAGTTCACAGGAGAACCATGAGTCAAATGTCCACCTGCTGAAAGATCCATCCCTAAAATCGTGTCACCAGGTTCTACTAAAGCAAGATATGCTGCCGTGTTCGCTTGTGAACCAGAATGAGGTTGAACATTGACAAATTTTGCACCGAATAATTCTTTTGCACGATCGATCGCTAAACTTTCGACGATATCGACAAATTCACAGCCACCATAATAACGATGCCCAGGGTAACCTTCTGCATATTTATTTGTCAAGATACTTCCTTGAGCCGCCATCACTGCTTCAGAGACAAAATTTTCGGAAGCGATAAGTTCCAAATTATTTTCTTGTCTTTCTTCTTCTTTTGCGATTGCTGCCCATAAATCTGGGTCAAACGTTTTGTAGTCTACCACACACAACAGCTCCTTCTTATTGTTTACTAAGAAATCATGAATCAACTAGCAATCTATGCACGATCAGCTAAAATCCTTAACTGGTCATTCAGATCGCTGTAAAAAGCTACATCTCACGAATGATTGCTGATTCTTTCTCTTTTGAACATGATCTCTCAGTTTTATTCAAGTTTATTCAAGTAGAGTTTACTTTATTGCATTGTATCATAATAAAGTATGGGTACAAGCTACCTACGTTCTTTTTTCAAAATATTTTTGTCCCGCTGATTTTTTTAAGCGATTCATATAAGCATTTCCCAGACCTTCTTCTGGAAATACTGCAACAAAGATCATATCAAGTCCAAGGTTCTTCTCATCTAACCCACGTAATCCTGCAAATAATCCTTTCGTAGCGGCTTCTACTGAATCATCAAAATACATGTAGACTGCTGCTACATCAAAACGAACAGCTTCAGCAATTTTAGGACCTGCAATTACTCCAACACGCAAATGTTCTTCTTTCGCCCATTTTACAGCGCCTTCCCAATCATTTTCTTGGACCATCATGACTTGCGTATCAGGCGAATAGTGCTTATATTTCATTCCTGGTGATTTAGGTGTTTCAGTGCTTTGGACTAAATGACGATCAACGGCCACCTTTCCACCGATCACTTTTTCAAGCTGTTCTTTGGTCACCGCTCCTGGACGTAAAATCATGGGTTCACGATCCGGATCACTGAGATCGATCACGGTTGATTCCACACCAATTCGGGTTGCACCATCATCAATGATCCCATTGATTTTTCCTTTTAAATCATGGTAGACATGTTCCGCAGTCGTTGGACTAGGTTTTCCCGAAGTATTCGCACTAGGACCAACAATTGGTATACCAGCTAATTGGATGACTTCAAGCGTTTTTTTGTTATCTGGCATACGAAAAGCAGCTGTGGATAACCCACCTGTTACAATAGGTGGTAAAGACCCTTTTTTGATCTCAAAAATAAGTGTTAAGGGACCTGGCCAGAAATGATTGACGATTTTTTCCGTTAAAGGATGAAAGTTATCCACAAATTGTTTTACTTGCTCAAACGATGAAACATGGACAATCAAAGGATTATCTTGTGGACGACCTTTGACCGAAAACACTTCGGTTACCGCTTCAGGCAAAAGTGCATTAGCGCCTAGTCCATAGACAGTTTCAGTTGGAAAAGCAACGAGTTCGCCACTTTTTAATGCTTGTGCTGCTTCTGATAATTGTTCTTCATGATAATAGTTTGTTTCCACAGTCTATCCACACCCTCATTTTTCAATATGCTTGATTTATTCTACTTTATCCTCATGTTATCAACAGAGTGTTGATAACTATTTTGTCAATAGTGGATAAGTATGTTGATAAGTCAATAACTCGTTTTCATCCTTGTAAAATCAATGTTTTTTTATGATAAAAAAACATAAAAAATATTTTTCATCCACAATCAGCTCATCACAGAAACTATTCGTTCATTTCCAAATAAATCTTTATGAATACTTACTTGTTTATTGGGGAATGCCGTTTGAAAGATTTGTTTCACGATCTCCCCTTGGCTAAATCCTATTTCCAAAAATAGTTTTCCCTCTGGTTTCAAACATTGTTTTGCTTCTTTTGCTATTTTTTTATAGATGGCTAATCCTTCATCTTCGGCAAATAATGCCATTTTAGGTTCAAATGTCCGAACACTTTCATCCATCAATTCCCATTCATCGAAACGAATATACGGCGGGTTGGAAATAATGACGTCAAAGGTTTGATCACTGACCGGTGCCAGTGTATCTCCATGATAAAAATGGATCGCCAGTCCAGCTTGTTGCGCATTCTCTTTCGCTACTGAGAGAGCTGCTGGAGATAGGTCCACAGCCGAAACGTCCCAGTTCTTTCTTGCAGCTTTTAAACTGATCGCAATTGCCCCTGTTCCTGTTCCAATATCTATGACCTTCAAGTTTTGTTCTGACGTTTCTTGCAAACATCGTTCAACTAATTCTTCTGTTTCCGGTCTAGGGATCAAAGTGTCCTCTGTCACTTTTAGGCGGTGACCATAAAAGTCAGCATACCCCAACAAATATTGAGGCGGATAATTGTTCATCAAATGCTCCAGATCTTGTTCGATCATCTGTTGATCTTCGCTAGAAATGGGCTCATTCATCTGCAACAACCAATCAAGTTTTTGCCAACCTTTACGTTCAAGAAAAAGAAATTGGATACTATGTCCTTCTTTTCCATGATCTTCTAAAAAAGAAGAAGCCCGTGATAGGACTTCTAAATACGTGGTCTTACCCATTTTGCATTTCTTCCAATTTTGATGTTTGGTCATACATGATCAACGCATCCACGATCTCATCCATTTTTCCAGCAAGGATTTGATCTAATTTTTGGATAGTTAAACCAATACGATGGTCAGTCACACGGTTTTGCGGGAAATTATACGTACGGATCCGCTCAGAGCGATCACCCGTTCCAACGGCTGATTTACGGTTTGCATCGTATTCACTTTGTGCTTCTTGTTGGATTTTATCATAGACACGGGCCCGTAAAATCTTCATGGCTTTTTCACGGTTTTTCAGCTGTGAACGTTCATCTTGCATTGCTACCACGATTCCAGTAGGTAAATGAGTTAGACGAACTGCCGATGCTGTTTTATTGACGTGCTGACCGCCAGCCCCTGATGCATGATAGATATCTGTTCTGATATCTTTATCTTCAATATCGATTTCTACTTCTTCTGCTTCTGGCATGACCACAACGGTTGCTGTTGATGTGTGGATTCGTCCTTGTGATTCTGTAGATGGCACTCGTTGTACACGATGCGCACCACTTTCATATTTTAATTTTGAATAGACATTTTCTCCAGAGATCATCATGATGACTTCTTTATAGCCACCGATACCAGTAATACTTGCCTCCATCACTTCCGTTTTCCAACCTTGTGATTCTGCATATTTCTGATACATGTTGAATAAGTCACCAGCAAATAACGCTGCTTCATCTCCACCTGCTGCCCCACGAATTTCCATGATGATGTTTTTATCATCGTTCGGGTCCTTTGGTAGTAATAAGATTTTGATTTTTTCTTCTAATTCTTCTTTTTCTTTTTTCAAATCAGATAATTCTTCTTTGGCCATTTCAGCCATTTCATCATCCAACTTTTCACCTAACAGCTCTTCTGTATCTTTGATCCCTTGTACGACATCTTTGTAACGACGGTAGACATCAACAGTTTCACGAGTGTTTGCTTCTTCTTTTGATAATTGCATAAAACGTTTCGTATCTGAAATTACTTCTGGATCGCTTAGTAGCTCGCCCAGTTCTTCATAACGGTCTTCAATTGCTTGTAATTGATCGTACATCTTTATTCTCCTTCTGTCATAATTGATGGTTCAAAATAGTGTTTCCGACAAACGGGGTAATAGGCTTCATTTCCACCAATTTGTACCTGATCCCCCTCGTAAACTGGTTGACCATCGATATAATGTAAATTCATGATTGCTTTCTTATGGCAGAACCAGCAGATCGTTTTCATCTCTTCGATTTTGTCTGCATAAAGCAATAGATATTTTGATCCTTCAAATAACTCATTTCTAAAATCATTCTTCAAACCAAATGCCATCACCGGAATGTTTAATTCATCAACAATTTTCGTAAACGCAATTACGTGTTTTTTCTTTAAAAATTGCGCCTCGTCGATCAATATACAATATGGCTTATCCTCCATTTGAAAAATGACATCAAAGACATCTGTTTCTTCAAAAATCGGCGTGGCTTCTCTTTTTAACCCAATACGACTAGAGACAACACCAACACCATCTCTGGTATCGATCCCACTTGTCATCAAGACAACTGGTTTATTCTGTTCTTCATAATTATGTGCGACTTTTAAGATCTCAATTGTCTTGCCGCTATTCATTGCGCCATACTTAAAAAATAGTTGTGCCATTTACTTGCTCACCTTCCAGTTTGTTCCTATGGTATTATACTTGATTTTCATTATTTTTTACAGTGAGAATTTTTCATCTGGTAAAAACGTTACTTTAGATTAAAACACTCATACATTTAAAACAATAGCTGCGTGTCTTTCAATCCTTCAAAATCAACTAGTGGTTTGGGAAAACAGTTTTTTTTGCTATACTTAACAAAATTCATCTAACTTATGAAGTCAGGAGTGACCTTATGTCAGAAATCTTCAATCAAATCGCAAACCATTATGATACTCCCGAAAGAAAAGCACTAGCAAAAATTATTCAAGACGAACTAATTTCTCAACTACCTTCTTCCACCAAAGAACTGACTTTTATGGATTATGGCGGAGGTACCGGTTTGGTTTCGTTAGCTTTAGCTGACCGATTCAAGCAACTTCTTCTAGTTGATTCCTCTGATGCGATGCTAACAATTGCTGAAGACAAAATTAAGACTAGCGGATTAACAAACGTCTCTTCGGCAACGTTCGATGCCACAACCGAATCCATCGATCAAAAAATCGATCAAAAAGTAGATCTTATTTTGATGTCATTAGTCCTACTGCATATTCCTGACACACGTTTGATCTTAGAAAAACTCTACCACATGCTTACGCCAAACGGTCAACTTTTGATCATTGATTTTGATCACAATGATGCGATCAACCATCCAAAAGTCCATAATGGGTTTGACCATGAAGCACTTATGGCTCTACTTGAACAAATTGGGTTTCATTCCACGAATATCCACACTTTTCACTCTGGTAAAAATTTATTCATGAACCAAGATGCCTCTTTGTTTTTTGCTAGCGGAAAAAAATAAAAAATAAGCCACAGAATCCTTAAAATAGGAAAAACTATTTCGGATTCTGTGGCTTATTTTCTGGGCTAGACAACTTGGTCATGACCACTGTTGCCTGCTTTTTGCTCATGCTCTTTCTGATACCTGCTCAGAAAGAGACTTAAAAGATTTTGATTTCGTTCAAAGGCCAGTAACGGAAAACTACTTTTCCTTGAATCATGTCTGCATCCACCAAGCCAAATATTCGGCTATCTTTAGAGATCAAACGATTATCTCCCAAAACTAAATATTTTCCTTTGGGCACAACATATTCAAAATCACTTGTGAAATGCTGCGAATTTTCAGCCTGTGCTTGGAAAGCTTCACTGTAAGAATATTCATTCTGCAATTTATCTTTCGCAAAATCTTTTTTAAACTCATTTAAATAAGACTCATTATATTTTTTACCATTAATCGTCAATTGATTATTTTCCATTTTCACGGTATCGCCCGGCATGCCAATGATTCGTTTAACGATCATTCGTTCTTCATCTCCAGGTTCTTTCGTCGTGATAATATCAAAGCGTTCATACTTTGAGATTTTCGACGAGATCAATCGTTGACCATCACTCAACGTCGGATCCATTGAATGTCCGTTAACGGTAACTGGCGTAAATACATAGACCCGAGCTAATAAAATAGCTGCTAGTACTACGATCAAAATACCCCAATTTTTAAAAAATTCTTTCACAACATACCTCCCGCTTTACTTTTGTTTTCTCTTCGTATTATTCAATTGATTTTTTTATTGTTCTTTTTTATTTTACCTTTTTTAGAAAGTAAAGGAAAGAATAAGAATACATCACGTATAACCCTATTTTTTTCTTTTATTATTCAAAGGGAGATTCTGTCATTTTTCATCCACAATTTTCCAACCTGTCTTGATCAACGTGATCCATTAACTTCGTGAATGCTTTCTTCGTTGACTTCTACTGTAAACCATTGCTTCATTTTCTGGTTGTTCTTTTTTCACGATAAGTTTTAAACGATAAGGCTCATGATACCTTAAGCCTTCTTTGACGAAGTCACCACCTACAATAAACAACCCAACTGGTTCGAGCTTTTCATCCGCCGAATCCATAAGAATCGTTCCAACAGGGGCTAAATCCGAGTAGCTGCGCCCAATACTCAACTGATATTCTTTTTCTGCTACTTTTTTAACGTAATAATAAGGATAAAGTGTGTTACGATCCACAAGATAGCCATCCATTCTTCCTAGATCATTTGTTTTAATCTCACCATTCCCGATTAAATAACGCATGTTTTCAGCTAATCGCAATTGATAATCTTCATCATAAGAAACACTGACTTCTTTCGTGTTCACTTTGTCGATTGCACCGCTATTCAGCATCGCTTCTTCTGTTTGAATATTGAATGCTTCTTCCGGTAAATATTTGACAAACAATTGTGTCACATCCGCTTTGGTATTCTTATCCAGAAAGTAATAAAATACATTCAAAATGATAAAATACACTAACACTAAAAAGCCGATTCCATACAAGAAAAATTGTAAGTAATTTTGGTTTTGCCAAAGTCCATAAATAATCCGTAAAAGATACATCGTTGGGATTACACTTAAAATCGTATAGCCTCGATTTAAATATTTAGGACTAATATCTAAATAACCTAAAAACTTATGCACGCTATTGATAATATCTAATAAAATTGTCATTGTGAATCACCTGCTTGCTGATTATACACTTGTTTTCCATCTGTATTTTGGGTTGGCGTTACATTTTTCACGGTAGCCTCTCCACTATCCTGTCCTTCAGTACTTGGTGTCGTATTACTTGGTACTGTTGACGAACTTGAGCTTGGTTCTGTATGATTTCCTCCATTGATCGCATTCGTATCACTGGTTTCGGATGAACTGCTTCCTTGCTTGTCAGACTTTTCTTTCGAACTACTTGGTTGCTCTGTAGAATACGTATTTTCGTTGGTTGAACTCGTATTTTCTTCCCATGTGCTCGATGAATCATTCGTCTGATCCAGTGTTGTCGACGTTTCATTAGATGTGGTCTCTGGTGTTGATGTTGGTGTTGTTTCTTCCACCGAACTTGAACTAGGGGTACGATAACTTGAGCTGTTGACAACACCGGTCGCAGTAGCAACGATTGTTGAAATAGTTAAGACTGCTATTGGTTTCAAAATAGGTGCTACTTTTCGCATCATATCTCTTCCTTTATGTTTTATTTTTCATCACTATTATTTTTTATGCTTGGTCTAAAATTCATTTTTCCACCAAACTGAATATTCGTTTTCAATCGAATCAATCGCTTTTATTTTGACACTTAATTATACTTAACATAAATTTCTTATTTTTTTCTTACGTTTTCTTGAAAATTTTATAATAGAGCTAATTAATTGAAATTTTTGAACTTGCTAAATAATCCTTTGCTTCTTGGTTTATTTTCTTTAAATCACAACCTTGCTGTTTAGCTGCAAAGACAAAGCCACAGTAACACTGACGAAAAATGTCATACTCTTTACACATCTGGATCGATCGCTCGTATCCTTTATTTTTCTTAAAATCACTTGGTAAGTAATGAGTTCCATAAATTTTTTGGATATCCATCCCGATTTGGTTGATCAGAGTAGCATTTTTCTTGGGTGAGATCGTTAATGCACTCCCAAAATAATCATAACCAAGTTCTTGGGCTTTTTGTGCTACCAGGTCTAAACGCATATTAAAACAGGCACTACATCTTGCGCCACCTTCTTTTTCTTCCGTAAGGCCTTGCGTAATGACCATTTTATTAAACTCGCTGGGGCGGTACTCATCAACGATCAGCTGAACATGATGATTGGTTTGCTCGTTAAACTGATTAACAAATCGCTTTTGTTCATGGAGTCTTCTTAAATATTCATTTTTAGGATGGATATTAGAATTTGAAAAAAATAAAGTAACCTCTGCAAATTGGCACATAAATTCTAACGTATGTGTGCTGCAAGGAGCACAACAAGTATGGATTAATATTTTTGGTCGAGTTTCTTCTTGTTGCCATTGTTGGATCATTTTTTGTAGTACTCGATCATAATTTATTTTCTGGTTTTTCATTTTTTCAACAATTACCTTTGCATCAATCATTGGGAGACCTCGCTATTCTTCAATTCTTCCATAATTATATGCTATTTGATAGCAAATCAAAAGAAAACGTACATTTTGTTTAAGATTTCTTTGAGTATTATTTATAACCTCGGTATACTGAAAGAAACAACTTTTAAAAAGGAGGATAGTTTCTTGAAATTAACCCTTTTCATGCGGAAATTAAGACGTCGAAGCGAACGTTACGCTTCTAGTCATTTTTCTTCAATCCAAGTCATTGTTTTTTACTATCTTATTATGACCATTGTCTCTTTAGGATTGTTTTACATTCCTTTTTTTCGTGAACCAGATAGTCACGTACCTTTTATCGATATGCTTTTCATGGCGATCAGTACAATCAGTGTAACGGGATTGTCCACATTTGATATTAATTCGGCTTTTAATGATAACGGGGTAATCTTACTTGAAATACTATTCCAAGTAGGTGGATTAGGGATTATGATGATCTCTACTGCTTTTATTATCTTTTCTAAACGAAGAATCACGTTACGACAGCGACAACTGATCATGACGGATATGAATCAGCCACGCTTATCTGGTATTGTTCGTTTGATTCGTATCACCTTTGTAATTTTGTTGTGGTTCCAAGTCCTTTTTGGCGCTTTCTTTTCCATTTATTTCTATTATCGAGGCTACTTTGATCATTGGCGTGATGCACTTTTCTATGGATTTTACCAATCGATTTCTGCTGTGACCAATTCGGGTTTCGATGTCACAGGAAACTCAATCGAGCCGTTTGCACATGACTATCTGTTCCTATTTGTTATCATGTTTTTGATTTTTATTGGTGGGATAGGATTTCCTGTTTTGATGGAATTTCGTGAATGGATTTTGTATAAACGCTCAAAAGCAAAATTACCGTTTCGCTTTTCCTTATTTACAAAATTAGCGGTTTTAGCCTTTATCATCTTATTTGTTGGTGGGACGCTGTTAATTTTTTTACTTGAAAAAGACCATCTTTTTCAAGATTCTAGTTTAAGTGTCAAGTGGATCAATTCTATGTTTTACTCTATGACTACTCGTAATGCTGGCTTGCAAATCCATGATTTGGGTAATTTCCAAATCACTACATTGATCGTTTTTTCTTTATTGATGTTCATTGGATGTAGCCCCAGTTCGGTAGGTGGTGGGATTCGTACAACGACCGTAGCAATTATTGGTCTTTATCTCTACTCTTTCCTTAAAAGCGAAGACAACATCAATATTTTTGGTCGTCGAATCGATAATGATGATGTGCGTAAGTCAGTCGTTGTATTTATGTTATCTCTTGGTATGTGTTTTTTCTGTATCGTCTTTTTATCAGCTACAGAAAATCAGCCTTTAATTGCAATTATCGTTGAAGTAACTTCAGCCTTCGGAACCACTGGCTTATCCCTGGGAATTACTGGGAACTTGTCAGTAATTGGGAAAATCACGATCGCAGCTTTAATGTTTATCGGTCGTATCGGTATGTTGTATACTTTGATGTTATTTGTTCCAAAAGAAACACGAGATTTAGGCTACGAATACCCTACTGAAAAAATCATCATTGGGTAAAATTTCAGACAATCGACAAACCTTGAAAGGCTGAATCTGTATTTAGTATACAAAAATGCATCCTGTGTCGCTCTAATAAAAATAACCCAAAGTAGTCAGAAAATAGAAAAGCTATTTTCGGCCACTTCGGGTTATTTATTTGTACTGAAAACTTTGCTCTTATTTGTCTAAGAGGATAATAAACTTCCTAAAACAAAAGCAATTAAATCAAAAGCATAATGCACTGCCCAACTAGTATTCAATGACTTTGTTTTTAAATAGGCTTGGTTAAACCAAAGTCTAATTCCTCCTTGAACTAAGATGACTTGCACAATCGTGAACAACGCTGAACTTCCTAGATAAGTTTCAAAATGAATCAGTCCAAAAATAATTGCTGTGAGCAATGATGCCACCTTAGTATTGATCCTCATTTTTTTACGTAAAGTATCAAAAATAGTGATCGAAAATAGTTCTTCTCCCAGTAAAGCAATTGGTAAAATAAATACAAAAAACCACCAAGGATTATCTTGCGCACTATTTGCTTTCGTCTGAATATCTAACAACTGTGCCAGTATTCCCATGATCATCGAAGCCAACATACCATAAATTTGTGAACCAACTAAAATCAGCAAGAATGTTTTTATCAATCGTTTAGGTGTACTAAATAATTGCCTCACACCAACAAAACCAAATACCAGTAAATAGCTTACTAAACCACTAATAACAAGAAAACTAAACTGAATATAATAAAAGTCAACCTGGGTCAACCCATAGAACCCTACCCCTAACACTCCAAAAGCAATCATTATTCTAAGGACTTGATTATTTGGTTCTGTAATTCTTTTTGTCATATTTCTTGTTCCTCTTCCGTTAAATAATTATCATTTGTTCATTGATTAGTCGCTGACGACCCTTCACATGAGTATTGTTTACGTGTCTTTTATACTGCCCCATCTCCTCAAACAAGCCTTCATCATTGACAGATTTCCAATGATTTATCATGAATGTTTTCCTTTAATTTTCCATAGTATAATCATCTACGAATGAAAATTCTTTTATAGTCCTATATTTAAGACTTTTGGTACTTTGTATCTAAAAATAATCTGACCATAAATACAATAAATATGCGAATAATTAGTTTTTTTGAACTCCACTTGACCTTCATTCGTACTTATTTGTTATAAGAAACGTGCGGATAACACCCCTCGTCTAACTCTACTAAATTCTCTTTCTTTCAGTCGCTTTTCTGGTCACTTTTCCAAAAGTATCTTTCTTAGAATTTTGACAATTTTTTTGCTACTATTACTTCATTACATAAACACATAAAATAATTTTGATGGAGAGATACTATGGAGTATGGTCAGTTAGTACGAAAAATCCGATTAGATAAAGGTTTTTCTTAAAAGGAAATCTATTCAGGAATCGTAACAAAATCTTATTGCATTGAATTTGAAAAAGGAAACCATGACTTGTCTTTCCGACTTTTAGCTCAAGTGTTGGAGCGATTGCTGGTAGATGTGGAAGAATTTATCTTTTTATATGACTATTATCACTCTTCTTCACAAAATTTATGGAAACAATATGAATTGGCTTCTAATACAAAGGACTTAGAAAAGCTCTTTGAGATCTATCAAACGACAACCGCTTCAAAAGATAAAAAAATTCAGCTTCTAAACGCTTTAACTAAAATTGGCCATGATCAATTGAGCGACCATCAAATAGACAATGAGACCTTGGAGTTCCTTGTTGATTATTTAAAATCCATCGAAACATGGACACTACAAGAAATCAAAATTTATACCAACACCTTGAATTACTTTTCAGAAGAACAGCAACAAATTTTCTATAAAAATTCATTAAAAAAAATTCAGATCTATCAAGAATATCCCGCTGGTAAAAAAATTTATTTGACGTTGCTTCTTAATAGTTGCGGTCATTTTATTTCCTATGGGAATTTCTTTTTAGCAAAAGATGCGCTTAGTCATTTAAAGGAATTAACTACCGGAACTGAAGATACAATCTTTAAATTATATCGTATTTATTTTGAGAACATTCTGATTTACTGTACAGAAGAAAAAAGCACAAGTGAAACAATGATCCACTTTATTATCGAAACCTTAGACAAACTGGAGTATTCTTTTTTAAGCGAACAATGTACACTCTTTTTTCAGACGATCAAAAACAACTATTAATTCACTATAGTTATTCCTAAAAAATCAACTGTTATCCGCTGGGGCTATTCTTAGACTAAACGAAACTTCAAATAAAAAATCAAGCCTAGTACCAATCGTTGTTAGACAAGAGAATCGCAACCATTTCTTAAAAAAAAGAAAAGCAATTTAACCTTTTTTTGAACATATGGTATGATTAATTGAATTTACTCGTCGTTAAGACGTTTTATGGAGGTTACATAATGGGAGTACGCAGTCAATTTGCGATTGCTGTTGGTAAAACATCACAATGGGCATTAAAAACCTTCTTTAAAGGAGGATCAAGTTTACCGGGTAAACTTGCACTTAAAATCGACCCACACATTTTAGACAGTCTTGCAAAAGATTATCAAGTGGTTGTCGTTACTGGAACAAACGGAAAGACATTGACAACTGCTTTGACAGTTAATATATTACGGCAACAATTTGATGAAGTATTAACCAACCCAACTGGGGCAAATATGGTTCAAGGAATCGTTTCTACTTTTTTGCAAGCCAAACCTAAAAAAGGGCAAAAAAAATTCGCTGTTTTAGAAATCGATGAAGCAAGTTTGAGTAAAGTAACTGAATACATGAAGCCTGAACTATTTTTATTTACAAACATTTTCCGTGATCAAATGGATCGTTATGGAGAAATCTATACCACCTACAAAATGATTGTAGACGGAGCAGCGAAATCACCTGATGCCACAATTATCAGTAACGGAGATTCGCCAATCTTCAACTCTGTGGAAACAATCAATCCTCGCCAATATTATGGGTTTGATCATGAAGAAGACCATGAACAAATGGCTCATTATAATACGGATGGTGTGCTCTGTCCTAAATGTCATCATATTTTACATTACAAGATGATCACGTATGCAAATTTAGGGAAATACTATTGTCCAAACTGTGACTTTAAACGTCCTGAACTTGATTATCGTCTAACGGATATGTTGCGCATGGACAATGTCTCAGCTGATTTTACGATTGATGGTCATAACTATGGAATTGAAGTTGGCGGGATGTACAATGTCTACAACGCGTTAGCTGCCACAGCGGTAGCTGAATATTTTGGGGTAACCCCTGAAAAAATCAAGCAAGGCCTAGGATACGACGAAAAAATATTTGGTCGTCAAGAAATCATTGATATCAATGGTAAAAAATGTACACTCGTACTTGTTAAAAATCCTGTTGGAATCAATCAGGTCATCGATATGATCGGCTTAGCCCCTTATCCATTCTCACTAGTTGCTTTATTAAATGCAAACTATGCAGATGGAATTGACGTTAGTTGGATCTGGGACGGAAATTTTGAACATTTTGCTGATATGGATATTCCTGCAGTGATCGCTGGTGGGGATCGTCATACCGATATGTCGTTACGTCTAAAAGTTGCAGGAATCCCTGAAGATAAGATCATCGAAACAAAGGAACTGAATGAAGTCATTAAAAATATCAAACAATTACCGACCGAACACGTCTACATCCTAGCTACCTATACAGCAGTTCTTCAATTACGAAAAGAATTAGCGAATCAAGGATTTATCAAAGGAGGGATGAATCATGCCTAATTATGAACTGAATATCGCCCATCTTTACGGTAATTTGATGAATACTTACGGAGACAACGGCAATCTATTGATGCTTAAATATGTCGCTAAAAAATTCGGTGTGACCTGTCATACCGAAATTGTCAGTCTGCATGAACCATTTGAAGCAGATAAATATGATTTAGTCTTTTTTGGTGGCGGACAAGATTATGAGCAACTGATCATTTCAAAAGATATCCAAGAAAAAAAAGCAGCACTAACAAACTACATTGAAAATGATGGTGTGATGTTAGCTATCTGTGGCGGGTACCAATTCCTTGGACACTATTATGTGGGTGCCAATGGAGAAAAAATCCAAGGAATCAGTGCCTTAGACCATTACACCTTAAGTCAAGAAAATAATCGTTTTATCGGCGATATCGTTATCTATAATGAAGAGTTTAATGAAACCTATTATGGTTTTGAAAACCACAATGGGCGGACATTCTTAGGGGAAGGCGAACGACCTTTAGGAAAAGTCGTTCAAGGTCACGGAAATAATGGTGAAGACCAATCCGAAGGCGTCATTTATAAAAATGTTTTTGGCTCTTATTTCCACGGACCGATTCTTGCCCGAAATGAGAATCTTGCGGAACGATTGATTCGTTTAGCACTTAAACAACGTTATGGAACAGAACTTGATTTACCAGTCGAATCTTTAGCATAAAACATAACTTTTGTTACCATTAATATTTGCTGGATTGTGATTGTAAATAAATCAATAGTAACAAGCGCAACACCACAACAGAAATAGCAAACTTTAATAATTGAGCCAAAGAATACGAAAATCACTGCTCTGATTTCTGGTATTCTTTGGCCTATTTTTGATCAAGTAATGATTATTACCTTGGGATACGATTGGAAAAGCAAATGACTTCACTGACGATAAGAAAGAATCGTTTGAAAAAGCGAACTAACTTTTCTGCCGTTACCTCTTTTCATTAACACTTCAACACTATCTTTTAACTAATAATTTTAGCTAATTTGCCAATCAGTTTTTCTTTTTTATTATTCTATTCCCCTTAATTAGTTACCCTTCGACAAATAACAACTGAATCCAAGACCACTCATTCCCTATCATTGATATCTGATTGACCAATCATTTCTAATCGTTGTTCCCACAATAATTGATTTCCCGGATCTTCATTTTGCTGGTATAACTCAATAAAATCAATAATGATGGAAGCTTGTTCGATATAAGTTTGTAATATTTTTTTCACTTCTTCCTCTTGGATCAATTCTAAATGTTTCGTTGTTTCTGCAATCTTCTTCTGTTTTAAAAAAAACAACCCTTTCTGTAAATAATTTTGGTCTAACTTTCTTGATAATTCTTCACTTTCTAAATATTTATTTAATATCTCTGCTTCGGCCAATTGTTCTAATTCAATGTAAGCAAATGCAAGCATCACTTTTCTTTTGTCAGATAAATTTTCTGGGGACGTTTCAATAACTACTTCCCAATTTTTTTCAAAAAAAGCTAAATCAAATTGTGCATCTGCGGTGGGGTAATATTCATTGATCTCTTTCAACCATGTAAATTCTTGTTGCTCTGTCAAATAGTCGATCAATTCATGACGCTTTTCTGGATATTCCGTTGCCGCTTGAAGATAGGCTTGCGCTTCGATTAATTTTGCCCACTCCTGCTCCTCTGTCGTGGTAATTTCTTTTTGATCTACTTTCGTAATAAAGTGTGGCCACATTACGCTAATGCCTATGAAAAGACTGAAAACAATCACCACAATAAACCAGACCCTTTTGATCGTGGGAATCAAAGATAGTAATTTTCCTTTGGTTGATCTGCTAGGTTCACCATACTTAATTGCTTTTTTCGTGCGTATCGCTGCTTTACTTTTTGTCGTCTTCTTTTTACTTCGGACTATCTGATATTGCCCACTGATTATTTCTTCTATGGCATCCTTTAACGGAAATTGTAATTCCATTGAATGAAGAAGGTGATTTTTATGATTGTAAATCCGAATACGACAACTACCTATGCTTTTATTAAGGATCGTTTGTTTATTGACCTCTTCTAATAAAATGAGGGCCTCGAAAATCGGTAGACGCTCTTCTTCGATTTCTAGCCTTTTGACATGATCAATCAGTACAGTTTCTCTTGCCATAGATAGACATCCTTTTCATTTACCAAAAGTGATGGACAAAACCGGTATTTTCATTCTGCGTATTCTTTCGATTCCTTTTCAGCTATCTCTATTGGTTGATACCTTTCCACCAAAAAGTGTTTTGTAGCTGAATCAAACACATACCAAATTTGAAACAGCCCTTCATTCTCAAGTGTTTTAGTAGACTTACCTTCTTGATTCAAACTATCAATCGTCCTTGTGACGTTGGCAATCACTTCAATTTGTTGGTCATTCACGTGACGTATAAAATTCTTACTTTTTATAAAACGAGAATGTCCAAAAAATTGTGGAAAAAAATCGCTTTGCTTTCTGCTTTCTTCTTCAGCAATTTTCGCTTGTTTTGCTAAAAATTTCTCATAATTCAAATAATTATCCCCGTACTCTGTGAAAGTAAAATACGAGCGTAAAAAATCATTGACCTGTTGTTCCGAGAAATGAGCAACAGGTATACGGTTATTTGCTTCTTGCTGTGTGTTCTTTTTACCAAAAGTATATCCAATACTTACGGCTATACTGCTACTGATAACCAAACAAGCAATCGTTGTAAATAATTGATGTTTATTTCTGATTTTTACCCGCTCCCTACGATTCGATAAAAGTAAACTGGTGCCAGTTGTGGATCACCATAATACCCTGCAAATGGAGTAATGACGACATCACCATTTTGACTAAATCCTTTTTTCGTAGCGGGTGTACAGTGAATAATCGTTTTTCCACCAGCATCTAAAAAGAATCCTGTATGCCCAAAATCGCCCGACGAATTACCTTTTTCTCCCCAAATAAATAAGTCACCTGCTTGTACTTCGGAATAGTTGATCGGATAGAGAAGTTGTCCTTCCAAACCATAAAGTGTTTCTGTATTTCCCAACGGTACATTTAGTCCCATTTCATTCAACACCCAAATTACGTAAGACGAGCAATCGTGATAAGGAAATACGCCTCTTTGGTTTCCCTGAGAATAATACACACCTTTTTGATGAAGACTTTGTGCTTTAGCTAAAAGAGCCTCATGAAAGTCAGAGAATCGCTCCCACAGCAATCCCATCTCTTGCTTTCCACCCAATTGCACCATTAATTGTTTGATCGCAGGCACCCAATAACGATTGAGCCCCATGGGATCATTTGTCGCATCAATCGGACAATAGACCGCTCCTAATTGTTCGATAGTTACTCGTTGCTGGTCAATAATCAGCTTTTTAAGTGTTCGACCAGTTGCTTCGATTCCTTCGTCTAACGTACGATATGAAATTAAACCTTGATCATTCATTAGACCAGCTGGGTTATTTTTTTCTAAGATTCCTTTACTAGTTCCCCAGGCACTTTCATGAATCATGATCGCCGCTAAGATCACCGGTGAGATGCCGTTTCTTTTTGCTTCTTGTAAAATTTTATCTGCTCGATCGCTAAACGCATGACACTTAAGCAGAATTAATTGCCGAAATGTCCATTCATCAAATGACGTGTTTTGATTACCAGAGTCTAATTGGAATGTTTCCGAATATGCTACTTCTTCAAAATAAAAACTTGGATTTACTGATTGTCCATTTTTGGAATATTCAATGGTTACTTCATTTTCTTTCGCTACAGTTCCAATCAATTCTCCCGAAACGACTTCTTGGTCATGATTGACTAATGGTGAAACATTCTTTAAGACAAGCTGTCGATTATTGAATTGGATCACGATTGACAGATCAGTCACAGTCGTTTTCCCAGCCATCGGAGCATATAATTCTATATTTTTCTCAGCTTGTAATTGGATTCCCTGAAATAGCTTTTTTTCTTGGCCATCGAGAAAGTAACCATATCTTTGATTGACCATTAATCGATGATCTTCCTTAAATGGCGATTGTAGTTCCATCAATTGACGATAACGACCAATCGTTGAACCAACATTCAATCGTTCTTTCAATTCTTCTGTCCATTCAATAATCTGAGTAAAATATTTTGTTGTTAATGTTGCTTCGTTCCCTTTTGCATGAAGGGACCATAAGTTATCATGGATCTCATGGATTTTCGCTTTGATTACTGGATTTTCGAGTTCCACATTCTCATAACAAATACCCAAATAAGACAATAATTCATCAATATTAGAAACCAAATTCATGTCTTGTGTCATCCCTATCTGTCCGTTGATTTTAATAATGTTATGCTGCTGACGAAGCACTCGATTTTTTTCAACATCCAAATGAGTCATGTACGTCCAAATATTTGTTAATTCAAATTCATTGATATTGGGTACACTCGAATAAATGACACTGGTTATCCCTATCGTCAGTAAGAATAGTAATACACAACTAAGAACCATGAGTGATCTAAAAAAATGCTATTTATTGGGCTGAACAGCTAAGAACTTACGACGCTTTTTTCTGAAGGGAACTAACATTTTATTTGTAACGCTCCGTTTTATCGATTGATTCAAGCTACTTGATAGAAAAATTTTCCGATACTCGTTGTCTCGTTTGTTCCAATTAGATTTATTCATCGGATTGTTCCTGTTTTCTTTTTATCCGTTCCTCGGGATCAGTCGTGATTAATTCATATAATCTTGTGGTTGAATCAACGGTATTAGAAAAAGGCACGATTGCATGACCTGCACGTATCAACCCTGCACCTTTTGGCGGATGGATCAAGTGTTTTTGTTGTTGAGTAGAAAGACGAAAAAGAGTAGAAAGTTCGTCCAGATCACTTTTAGCCTGTTTTAGCATAATGATAAATTCAGTGTTGCTTAGCATCCTCCGTGCTTTATCTGAAAGCAGTAACGTCTCCACATTTTGCGTGATCCCTGTAGGAATTGCTCCCCACTTTCGGATACGACTCCATAATTCAAAAAAATAATTTTCACAGTAAGGATCATTTAGCATCAACTGCATTTCATCAATGTAAATCCACGTAGTGATCCCTCGATCCCGATTACGTACCACCCGATTCCATACTTGCTCTAAAACCACCATCATCCCAAATGTTTTTAACTGACTTCCTAACTCTTTGGTGTTGTAGATGATAAAACGCTTATTTAACTCAATATTTGTCGTATGGGAAAAAATCGCTAAAGAACCTTCAATATATAATTCTAAGTCTAATACTAGTGCCTGCGCTTCTTTTTCCGGCTGTTCTTTGAGCAACGTAAACCATTCCTTCGCTAATGTTGGCATTTGCTTGTCCTGAGAATGAAAATAGTTAAAATAAGTCAAGCGAGTCACACGATCAATGATGGAACGTTGTGCGGAATTCAAACCCGATTGTCCACCGATCAAAGCTTCAAATGCTGTTAACAAAAAGTCGGATTTTAATTTTACTGGATCAACTTCCCCACTTAAATCATCTGTGATATCCAATAGATTGATAAATGTATCGGTATTTGGTGCAATTTTAACAATTTGCGCATCAAAAGTTTGCCCAATTAATGTATCTTCATCTTCAGGATCAATCGAGATGATTTCGTCTGTTGGATTTTTTAGTAGTGTAGTAATTTCTTCATATTTTTTGGCTACCCCTTTTCCTGAGCCTGAACTACCTAAAATCATTCCACTTGGGGTATTCAACCGTTTCCGATTGATCCGAACTACATTTTTCGTTAGCTTATTCATTCCATAGTATTTACCCTCCTCGTGGTCAAGTTCTTGCGCAGTAAATGGAATAAAAATAGCTGCACTTGCTGTAGTCAATGTTCGGCGGGTTGTTATCCAATTTTTTCCAAATGGAAGGACGGAGTTCATCCCTTCTAGTTGTAGATAATCCAAATAATGAAAGCCACAACCATTTTTTCTGGCAATACTCAAAACTCGTTCGGCTATATCAGTCAATTTTTCTTTTGTGTTTGTTCTGAAATAGACAAAAACCGAAACGAAAAATAAATTCTGTCCTTCTTTTAACAAATCATCTAATAATAAATTAGCTTCATTGATACTATTGGTTAATTCATATGGAATACTTGTATAAGGATCGTAGCCTTTTTGAGTTGCTTTTCTTTGAGCAGCGACTTTGTCTCCTTCCATATAGGCTTTTTTTATTTGAACCAGATGATTGGCTTGCTCAGCCCCGACTGGATCAATGTGGATCGATAACGTGATTTCTTCGGGTATTTCCATCAATTCTGCCATGAGTTTATCTGACAATCTAGCTGGATAGTCTTTTAGGTAAAGAATCTGGGCATATTCCTCATTGATTTCAAAATAGTTTTTCTTTTTAAAATTAAAACTGGAAGGAGCAATCACAGCTTTTGTTGAAAGATGATTAAAGACTAAATCGGAATAGTTAAATTGAAAGTGTTCCGATGATTTCAACAACTGATTGACCAATTTTAGACGCTTTAAACCGTCTAATGGGTCAACCGTTGAGCCAATTTCTTCCAAATTTCCGATTAAATTCTTTTCGATTCGTCCCAATAATTGTTTTGCCTGCTCTAAGTGATTGGCTGGAGTACTGAAAGTCAAATAGTTTTCTTTTGTAAAACGATTCTCCCCTTCATTGATTTTTTGAAGAAGCATCTGATTGACTTCTTCACGATAGCTATCATGTTGATCGCCTTTACTCTCATAAAAAAGCTTATCCGTCATCTCATCAAGCTCAACTCTTTTTTTTAAGATCGTGATTGTTAGATGGATCGTATCATCAAGACTGTTCAATAGTTCACCGTACCTTTGGAATATCAGCAATTGTTCATCTTGTTGAGCAATTTGATAATTCACATCTGAAAATCGAACACTTTTGGAATAATAATTAGGTACAATTTCACAAATGCCACTTTCAAACATTTTTTCATAACGCAACAAATCTTGGACATTACGCTTTGGCGCTAACTTTTTTTGATATTGCCCTCTTTTTTTCTTTTGTTTTTGCATCAAACGAATAAATTTTTTATTATTAGTTTCCGTACTCAACTTGTTTTCTTTCGGCACGCTTACTCCTTTGACCCACCATGGCATTTGAATACAACTCCTCTACAATAGGATAAGTATAATAATTCGCCAATTGAAAATAATTCCATCGAATCTGCACATACTTTTCTAAAGGTAAGTGATTAGGTGTCAGCCAGCCCACTGACAAGATAGGGGCACTGAGTACCATAAAAACGATCCCGATATCATCAATCGGATACTTCCAACTGACATAATTTAAAATGCCCAGAGGAACGATCAAAAGCAACGTTACAACAGCAGAGATAAATTGTCTTAACGAAACGCCAAAAAACAATTTTTCTTGGTAGGTTAAAATTTCTTTTCGAATTGGTACTTCAATCATCGATTTTATTTCCCTCCAGTTAAAAATGATTCTCTAGGCAGTTGCAAGAATGATTTTTGCCCATTTATTGGTATAAAATAAACTAGCACATAATGTTAGACAATTCCCTGATATCCCACTGATCACTGCAATCATTCCCTGTTTTTCATCAATTGAAAACACAGAATGTACGAGCAGTGGATAAAAACTTAATATAATAAATAAGAGGATCCCTTGCAGGGAGGAAGCACAAACTAATTTCAAAAAATTTTTACCAATCGAACTAACTTCTTCATTAAGAAACGTCACAAGAGGTAATGGAGAAATGCTAAAATACAAATAAATTTCAAAAAAACGCATGAAAATAACCAGTTTTGTTAGCACACTTGTTAGTACGGATAAAATCAACGGGATCAACAAAATAATTAACAACGTAAGTTTTTCAAAAAAGCCCCAATGATAGATTCCCTCAATCAATGAAAGAACATCAACAGCCTTACTTCCACCTTCTCGAATCCCAATTTGACTGATACCATTACTGATTGTTGTACTAATTTCAACGATCATATGGATAAATATTGTTAAATGGCGCATGATCAACAGGCTTACTCCTAATTTAAGAAAGAGCGGGAGGAACAACTCCATGCCACCAAAACCGGAATAATTTCCATAAATCTTTTGTGCCATTTGTTGAAACTCCAGCAATAGTAAAAAGCCTAGTACAGAATAAGCAATTGGTTTGATTACTCCATTCATAATTAACTCACTGTATTGATAGATATCAGGTAGATAGGTTTCTAGATTTTGTAGTAGCATATTTTTAGGGTCGTTTGAAAAATTTAATTGATCAGCAATTGTTTGCAGTAAAAATTTGATTGCACCGTTCAGCTTAGCCACTTCCTTAGATTGAAATAGTTGCTACCCAAGCGCCAGCTGCAACGATAACAGCCCCACCAACGATCTGAAAAAGAGCATTTTGCATTCCGGGACCATTATGTTCTTTGATAGCCGCGCCGAGTTGAATAATCCCCCATACAGTGAGCAGACTGCCAGAAGCAAGTACTCCTTTTGAAAACAACGACATCGCTTGCTCAAAATAGTCCATATTATTCTTTCTCCTTTTCTATCGCTTGTTGATTCATAATGGTTACTTGGTAACTAGCATGTACCCGCTCAAAAGAATCACTGATACTCAAACTGACAGTGTAAGTTCCTGGTTTGTTGACATCGACGTTTTCAGTCACTTCGACATCTGTTAAAGATAATGTTTCTTCTTTGTCGTAAACCTCAATTCCTGCTAGCGGATCAAATGCCTCTCCAATAGCTAGCACCTTATCGGCTATGCCTATAAATCGTGGTGGTTCATTGATGACCGTGATTTTCCCATAACCACTGGTTGTTTTGCCATTTGTATCAGTGACTTTAAGAGGAAGCAAATATTTTCTTAATTTAGATGTATCGATCCGATTCCATGCTGCTTCATCTATTTCAATATTTAATCGTTCTAACGGATCTTCTCGATCTGAAACAACCAGTTGTGCAAAATAATCTTCTTTCTTCAAAGCAGAGAAAACATTGACTTGAAGATCCGCCTGGATGATTTTAGGGGCTTCATTCGTTACTTGTACGAGAAGTCGCCTCTCCTCTGCATATTTTCCATATCGATCTTGCACATTGCCAATCCTAAAGAAATATTTTCCTTCTTTATTGGAATCAAAATTAGTTTCTAAGATATTGGTTTTAGTTAATGAGATATCTCCGTCTTCCCTATCCCAAGCTTTCACATAGTCGAAAATATTCAACTCTTGATTTATCTGATGGTCAATCCATTCGGGTATATGGATTACCGGTGCATCATTTTCAATTTTGATAAACGCTTTCGTTTTCGCTTGAGCCCCATGTCGATCATTGACAGAATAAAGCACCTCATAGCTTCCTTCTTTGTTGATATCTAGATTTGTTTCGACTTCAATCTTTGCGGTTAAATCCCCATCTTCTTGGTCCATTGCGGATACTCCTGCTAACAAATCAACTGGTACACCGATCTGCTGGTACATTGTCGTCTGCTTCAAGTTGATTTTCGGTAAGCTATTAACAAAAAAGTAGATGGTGGCATCTGTAAACATTCCTGCCGAGTCGGTGACACGGATCGTAAATTTTTGCTCGCCCAGCTTCGACGTGTCAATAAAATTATGTTTGACTGTGGGAAGAGCGTCGTTACCCATGAGAATCTCAAAATAGTCTGCTGGTTCAAATTTACTATATTGCTCAATGACCATGTAAGTGGATGCTAGTGAAATTTGTGGTTTCTGCCAAGTCGTTTGGTCACTCTCACGATTCTTTTCTTTTTCAATAGAAACTGGAGGGGCCTCATAGACTGGGGCTTGTTTACTATCCGCTCTTTCTTTTGAAGTTTCTAAAGTTGTGACTTCTGTTTTCTTTTTTTCTTTAGCAAAGGCAACGACTAATTGCGCTACCTCATGCTCTAGTTGTTGAAGTGGCAATTCCGTTCCCTCAGTTTTAGAACTAAAATAGTCAAATTGTTCCATGAATGAGTGGGTATTTCTTCTTTTTCTAAGTTTTTTGTATCAATGATATTTGCTACTTGTTTTTGTTTACTTGCTACTGTTTTTTCCTGATTGTGACTTAGGTAGATGCTAGTAATTCCTGTGATACTTCCACTGATAAAAAGGAACAAAAGTCCATATTTTATCCTGCCTAGATTCTTTTTCGATAACTGATCTACAACGATTGAACGTTTCACCATTCTTTAGACCATCCTTTCTTTTATCTTCTAAACACTTTGATCATACTTTTAGTAAAAATAAGCGAAATCAATTTTTTCACAACTTTACATGTTTCTGCTTTTTTTGAAGATAAAGATAACTGCTAACGATAATAATCAAGCTCAATCCAAGAAGAACCATCTCCAGCGAACGTCGTTCATTCGTTTTTGGCAATATGCTTTGCTTTAATAATAATTTTTCTTTTTTTAATGTAATTGTCTGATCTTTGTTCCTTAAATCATCCTCACGTCCTACTTCATTTTTTTGCTCTTCTTCGTAATATAAGACGTGGGTCGCTGTTAATTGATCGCTATCTTTGAGGATATTTGCCTTCAACTCAAGAAATACTTCAAATGTATCTTCTTTGTTCTTTGGAGTGTAAGTTGATGTCGCTTCACTGACCACTTCTCCTGTTTTCGTATTCTTATATTGCGTAAAAACAGTATAAGTGTGTCCGATTTCGATTGCCTCGCCTTTGACCCACACCACATCTTTCAACTGATTATCTACTGTTGGGTCAAGTGTTTTTTCGCCAGCAATATCGGTAAATAAAGAGGTCAACTCTAATGGTTCCCGTTCATTGTAGGCTTCAAGAACAAGTAGTTCGCCATCCTTTTCAACCGTGACAGAAAAATCCATTGGTTCTTCTAATGGTAAATAGCCTGCCAAAGGTTCCACTTCAACAAATTTATAGTTGCCATAAGGTAGTGCCTCTACATTGATTTTCCCTTCTTTATCAGTCAAATATTTTTCAATTAAGGTTTCAGTCAATTCTCCATTTTCATCCGTTGCTATGTTGTATAAATGAAATGGGACATTTTCTAATGGTTGTTCATTCAACCGATCTCGTTTGATCAATTGGATATCTTGTCGAGCTAAGCGATTCGGAATTTCTAAACGAATCAAGGCATCCGCATTCTCTTCTGTGACACTAAAAATGAGTGGTTCTTCTAGTGGTACATATCCTTCTGGTGCTTTGATCTCATGGAGTTCATAGCGATCCACACCCCAAGGCAAACTTTCTGTGGTAATGATTTCGCCTTTGTCATTAGTTTCAAAAATCTCGGTCTGTTCCGTGTCAGTTGGTCGCACCATCGAAACAAATTCGCCTTCTCCTTCATTTGCCCAAGTATCAAAAATTTTGAACTGAGCGCCTGCGTAAGGTATGTTCTCGCCTGTTTCTTCATCCACTTTGATGATATGCAATCGAGATTCAATCACTTTATCTTCCAATAAAAAGAAATGGGTATAACCGTCTTCCGTGATCGTCACTTCAAATGGTTCGATCAATAAATAGCCATCCACACCTTGGGTTTCTTCAATGGTATAAGTGTCATAAGGTAGATTCTCAAACTTGAAATACCCGTTCTTACCAGTGACTTGGACATATTCTTGTCCAGTGGTGTGGGAAGTAGCTGTCAGTTCAACGCCTTCTAAAGGTGGCTTTACCCCCTGTTGCTCTTTCGCCAGTCTGGCAATTACTTCAAAAACGGTTTGAGGAATCAAGGGGCGTGAACCAAACTTATAGCCTTCTACATTTCCTTTGATGACTCGATCAGTCACCGTTTTACTGTGAAGCGCTACGGTTTCATTTTGTCCAGCATACGTGAGGTTAACGGTATGTTTTGTATCATCCAAATTGTAGCCTTCTGGCGGTTCGATTTCTTGGAGATAATAGGTTCCTAACTTTAATCCTTTCACCTCTGCTTGTGCTATGCCATTGACATCTTGCATCGTTAGTTTACTAATAGAAGTCCCATTCTTATCGGTTAATTCGTAAACAGCTCCTACCAATTGAGAAGCCCCTTGTGGTTTACTGCCTGTTTCTTCATCTTCTTTGATCACTTTGAGATTTGCTAGTTGCTCTTTATTATCTAAACTGATCGTGGTGGTCTCATTGGCTTTGATGGTCACTGTCTGAGGTGTGGCATTGAGGACATAGCCATTCGGTGCTTTGATTTCTTGTACCGTGACTTTTGTGTCGACTAACAAATCATTCCAGGTAGCATAGCCATCAGAACCTGTAGTGATTTCTTTGGTTTTTCCATCAGACGTAGTAAAACGAAAAACGGCACCTGCCAATGGTTGCTTGGTCGTTTCATCTACTTTGCGTACACGGGCATTGCCGTTTTTTTAAAACAGTTATGGTTAAAGAAATTTTTTTACGTTCATTTAATCTGCCAACCATCATATTTTGGGTATATGGGTGTTGATAAATTAGCGGAACACCTTGAAAAGTAGAGGCAATATCATAGTCAAATTCAACTCGACTAGTCGCTTCTGCATTTTTGTTGGCAAGAATCGTTAATTGATTTCCTTTTTTAGAAATACTTAGTCCTTGTGAGACGAAAGATGGTAATGACTGATAATTACTAAAGGCATGGGTCGTGTCAGTTAAGGTGATACTTTCTCCAACTTTTAAGTTTATCGTTTGTTTGTCAAAAGAAGGTGATGTATAGAAATAATTGACATTTTTCATGACAGCAGATTTAAAGGTTTGATAGTCCGTCATCGAAAATACCCCTGAAATACTCAACGGTGTAATCCCTTGTTGTTCCCATGCCAAAATTTGAGTCATCAATTCTTTTTTCAACGTGTGGCCCGAAACCATCAGCCCGTAATACTTAATCAAAGAAATTTTTTTCATCTGTTCAGTATTTCGCTCAGCGACTGTATAGCCAGAGTTATTTCCAAGATTAAGTGCAGCACCTGGTTCTATGCACAAGGCAATTTCATTGTTGATCCGTTTACCGTACCAGCCATATTCACGTACACCGTTCGATAAGCGAATATCAATATTGGAGATATGAGCATTGGGGTCAACATAAATCGTTTGATTGTTTCGTTGGTGGGTTTGAGTTTCTCCTAAAGCAGCATGAATCGAGTGAGTGATGTAATTCGAAAGAGTTGTCGTATATAATTTGCCGTCTTCAGTTTGAATCAACTGATTCTCTTGAAGAAAACTTATCTTACGATCGTCTTGATCTGTATTTTCTAAATTTCCTGCTAAAACAACAAGTGGTCGGCAAAACGAAACGGATAATAAATGAATGATCAAAAATATGCGTACAATTAACTGGTATTTTTTCATCGAAATTCTCCTGTTTTTTGATAATAAACCTGCTTATCTACAAAAGTTCTCTCATAAACATAGAATTACTACTGACACTAAAAATCAAAATATTCGCTACTGAATCAAGCGAATCACATATTCATTTTTAGTGCGGTCATACCTTAAAACGCCACTTTTTTGTATCTGATTGATCAATTTTGCTTTGTCTCCATTTGTCCATCCATCTTGATGAACAAGTTGTTCATATTCACGCAAAGTAATCTGTTTTCTTTTACTACTACGCATAAAAGTTAATAATCGCTGGAGTTCTGTCATCAAGTTGTCACTCCTTAAAAATTTTAAGGCCACACCATTTTTAGGATAAATGGAAACCTGACTTTTTTAGGAAAAAGCCAACCCATATCCTCACGGTCCTCGGAAAAAACATTACGTAAGAAATTTTTCTTCAAACCATTAATCACAGTTATCGGTTCCGTCCTCCGTGAGAGATTCTAGTCATACTTTTGCTGTTAGCATGCCAACACTAACAGGACTGTCATTTAGTTGAGCATCGATAAAGATTGACAGCAAATCATCGTTATCAGTTAGATTGCTAACCAGTAATGATGCTCACATATAACGTTTTCAACGAACAAATATGTTTTTTTGCAACGACTAAACTTGCCAAGCTTTTACTTTCATTGGTCGTTCCACGTACTGTAAGTTTTGTTTTGTGTTCCTTCGTTTAGCAAAGATAAGACCGCCAGAAGAAACGGCTGTTTTTATTTGTGGATAAATCTTGTAGTCAGGTAATTCTTTTTTTGTCTCTTGATTGATAAACTGTCCATTCCCTAAATTAGCCCACGTAGAACCATCAAATAATCGAATCGTTAGTGCTTTACTTCGAATTGCTTTTTTTGAACAGATTCGTAACACGTAAACCCCTCCTCACTCTATAATTACGATTTATTTGCGATTCTTCCAAAAAAAATAAAAGACATTGATCAACTTAAGTCAATCAATGTCTTTCAGTTCAGCTTATTTTGTTTTGGGGAAGAGTTAGATCATTACAGTGATCGTAGCAGCAGCTAAAATCAAGACTAGTCCAATAACTGTAACAGTCATTTCTTTCTTGGTTTTCTTTTGTCCTAGGAACCAAATACCAGTCAGTGTCGCTAATACTACGGATGTTTGAGAAAGAATAAACCCTGTTGCTAACCCATTCATATCTGGTTGAGCTGAAATTAAATAAGTTAAAGCAGCGAAGGCAAAGAAAAATCCTGAAAAAATATGTTTATAAGAGACCACTTCGACAAACGCTGATTTTTCTTTAAAACTTAAAACAGCTGAATAAACAACAGCAACGATTACCATACCAATTGCTTGAGGTAAAAAGGCATGCATTCCATCAATTGAAGTTGCTTGAGGAGCTGCGGAATAAGCCCAGTAGCCGATTTCACCTACTGCTAACAAAAGGACCGCTTTTTTCAATAAGTTACTGCCTTCTGTATTTTTCTTTTCAGTCCAAACAGTCATCCAAGCACCTAAAATAATCAAAACTAAAGCAAAGGCACCCAAGACTTTCGCAGTAGCGCCTGGCCAATTTCCTAAAGCAAACACGCCCCACAATGAAGCCCCTAATAATTGAAAAGCAGTAGTAATAGGCATTGCACGAGAAGAACCAATCAAGGTAAAGGATTGGAATGTAATGATTTGGGCGATTGCCCAACCAACACCAGATAAGATTGAAAAAGTCAGGTCAGATCCTGTTGGTAACTCCATTCCTTTATATAAAGCAAAAACAATTGCAAAAATCAATGTTCCTAATGTTGAACCTAAAATTTGATTGACCGGACGTCCCCCGATCTTAGATGCGATCGTAGGATATAACCCCCAACCAAGTAGTGGGCCTAAGCCAATTAAAAGCGCGGTAGTATTCATGGTAGACTATTCCTCCTTCTTTTTTAAAAAACGACGCCGCTTTCTAAAATAATATTAGCATAAGGTGTCATTTCCCCTGTGCGAATAAACGCATGACACTGATTCAAATCAGCTTTCATTTTACTATGAGGGATAAAAGTAATAGGTGTTTCAGGTAGCCGTTGTTGAATTTCCGATAATACTTTAGGGTTTTCTGACTTGATTTCTTCAGCTAAATAAATACGTTGAACTTCTAACTCTTCAAGCACATTGTTCAAGACTTCCATAAAGCTTGGAATACCATTATCCACAGCCAAATCGATTTTTTCAGTTGTCATCGGCACGGGCATACCTGCATCACCGATACTTAATGTGTCAAAATGTCCCATTTGTGCGATTACACGAGAGATATCTGAATTGATTACTTTTGATTTTTTCATAATAAAAACGTCCTTTCTTAATTCAATTCTTGTTTATATGGAATAGAAGGTTGTGCGCCAAAACGTTGAACAGTCAAAGAAGAAGCTTTATTTCCATAGGTAATTGCTTCCTCTAAATTACTAAAATCAGTTGCTAACATGCTACTCATCGCACCAATGAATGTATCACCTGCAGCTGTCGTATCGACTGCATTCACTTTGAACGCTGGCACGATCCCATTTTTGCTGTTTTTAATCGAGTAAAATGCGCCTTTACTTCCGATCGTGATAATTACAACTTCGATTCCTAATTGATGTAAGTGAGCTGCAGCCTGTTTTAAGCTTTCTTCGTCCGTAATCGAAATCCCTGTTAAAATTTCTGTTTCTGTTTCATTAGGAATAATCATATCTGTTACTTTCAATAACTCTTCAGGCACATTTTCTAATGCTGGGGCAGGATTCAAAATTGTTTTTACTCCAACCTCTTTTGCTAGGTTAAAAGCTTCAATCGTACTTTCTACAGCGCTTTCAAACTGTGCAATGATAAAATCACTTTTTTCGATGATCGCTTTGTTTTGTCTAACTTGTTCTGGTGTAAACGCATTGTTCGCTCCGGCATGGATCATAATACTATTTTCCCCAGCATCATCAACAATGATGTAAGCTTGACCAGTCGCTTGGTTTTCAAGAGTTGCTACACCTTGTAAATTGATTTCTTCTTGTTCTAAAAGCTCAGCCATTGTTTTGCCAGCTTCATCGGTACCAATCGCTCCAATAAAATGAGTAGTAGCTTCTGAACGTCTTGCAGCAACTGCTTGGTTTGCTCCTTTTCCTCCGCCAGCTGAAAATGTTTCTTTCGTGTGGATCGTTTCTCCTGGCTTAGGCATATGTTTGACTCGGATGGTCCGATCTAAATTAATGCTACCGATAACTGTTACAGTGTTCATTCCTTCATCACTCCATATTACATATTAATTGAATCAAACGCCATTCATCAATAATTAAAACGTTTTAACTCTACACCGAAAATATACCACAGATTGAAAGCTATTTCAAGAACCTATTTTTCCTAATTTTTTATTAGCAATCAGCAGCTTCATTTTTACCAGCATTCTAAAACAAAAAAGCTGAACACTTGTGCTGACTTGCTTCAGTTAGATCTTGGTCTAACTTAAGACATTCACAACACAAGGCTCAGTTTTTTTTATTTCACAACACTAATCAGAAAAAATAACCATCTGCAAAGTTAACTAATAAATCACTGATTCTTTATTTCGATGCTTTACCTGGTTCAGAGGCAATGATTGATAACTCTCCTTGAACCGTCCATTCTGTCACATCATTTGGTAAAATAAAACTTGCCCCTTTAGTTAATGGGTAAATTTTTTCATTAACAACTAACTCTCCTGCTCCATCGATTACTGTCGCTAATGTATAAGGTGCTTGTTTTTTAAATGATGTGATTCCTTTGATATCCCATTCATAAACATTAAAAAACTCGGTCTCTAAATACGTAACGATCGAAGAATTCCCTTTACGTACTTCTTTCATTTGAATCTGTGGCGTAATAGCTGGAACAGTTGTCACATCAATTGATTGTTGGATATGCAATTCACGCGTATTGCCATTTGCATCTTTACGGTCATAATCATATACACGATAAGTCGTGTCCGAGCTTTGTTGCGTTTCTAAAATCATGATCCCTTTACCAATTGCATGGATCGTTCCACTAGGGACATAGAAAAAGTCGCCTTTTTTAACTGGGACTTTTTTCAATAAGTCATCCCAACGACCCTCTTGGATCATCTCAGCAAGTTCTTCTCTTGTTTTTGCATGATGGCCATAAATGATTTCTGCTCCAGGTTCAGCATCAATGATATACCAACATTCTGTTTTTCCTAACTCACCTTCGTGCTTCATTCCATAAGCATCATCTGGATGGACTTGTACTGATAATTCATCTTCTGCATCTAAGATTTTAATTAATAATGGAAAGACAGGCTCAGTTGGGTTGCCAAACAATTCCTTGTGGTTTTGCCATAACTCGTCTAATTTTTGTCCTTGGTATTCACCGTTTTCAACGACACTTACACCATGTGGATGTGCGCTGATCGCCCAATCTTCACCGATTTTATCATTAGGTATATCAAATCCAAATACTGATCTTAAACGGCTGCCTCCCCAAATCTTTTCTTGAAAAACTGGTTTTAAAAACATAGGTTCTTGCATAGTTCAAACTCCTCTCAATGTTCATAGTTATTATAGCATCATTTTTTTAATAACGCTTTCTCTTTCAAAAATTTTTCAACAATTTCATCACGACAACGAATATAAGCTTCACGATGATCCGTTGGATGGATACGGTTTGATAAGAAAATAAATGCTTCTTGTTCAATAATGTCAATTAGTAAGAACGTGCCCGTATAACCAGTATGAAAAAGAATTGGTTGCTGTTGTTCTAATCCTTTTTTTAAATCCCATCCTAAGGAACGATTGCCTTTTTTCGTTGGCGTATGATCTTGTAAAAGCGAGCGAATCGTTTGTTCTTCTAAAAAACGCCCATTTTCAGCTTTCCCTAAATTCAAATACATTTTTACAAAGGTAATACTGTCCTCTAAATCAAGAAACAACCCAGCATTTCCTGCATGCTCAGCGAGTACTCTCGCTTTAGGATCATGTGTAACTCCCCGCAAAACCTCACCTGAAGCGAGTTGTTGTGTGGGAACAATTCTTTTAGAAGGATAAGGTAAAAACGTACTGTGCATCATCCCTAAAGGCGCTAATACTTGTTCTTCAAATAATTCTGTGGCTGGCTCTTGGAAAATCTCTTCAAGCATCAATCCTAATAAAATCGTGCCTGCATCTGTATATTTCACTAATTTCCCTAACTGATCACCAGGTTGAAGCTTTAAATAGGCTTCGATCAGCTGTTCTTGAGAGAGTTGATCTCGATTAGGAATCCAAGTTTCAATATTTGATGTATGAGTCAGTAAATGTCGTATCGTGATTGTTTCATTTTCAAAAGCCGGTAAATAATGGTGTAACGGTTTGTCTAAGTCGACTTTACCATCTTCCCACAAGCGTAACACTAGACTGGTGGTAGCGATCACTTTTGTTAAAGAAGCCACATCAAATAATAGATCTGCTGTCATTGGTTGGGTTTCAGGTACGATCTGTGCATGACCTGCTGAAAAAGTTTCAACATGCTTATGCTTAATAAACGCACCAACAACACCAGGATAATGACCTTCTTCAAGTTTATTTAAAATCAACTGTTTCGTTTCTGGGTACATTTTATTCTCCTTCTCTGTCGAAGAAATCAATTTTTGTTCATCATGCTAAGTCAAATCATATAGCTTTCTCCAAGAGGATGCAAGTAGATAAAGGTCGTGAAAACATCGGGTAGCTCCGATGACAATAAAAAAATTTTTTAAATCAACTTTTCTTCCATCATCTTATATCTTAGAGAAACTTCTTTAGTTGAAGAGTTGTTTCTGGTATCTCTTTATATATTGAACAAAAAATCAGCTTTCGATTTCCGTTGTTGCTTGTGATGCGCTTTGCCAACAATGAACAAAAGCAAAAGCCCCTAAACATCAAATCGTTAGGAGCTATTTCTACCTATTCAATTATTTGTCTTCGCTTTATTTTTTGGCTTTTTTTGTATCGATCACAAACCACCATTCGATACCAATCGCATCATAAATTGCTAACACAGTATGTCTTTGATCGATAAAGAAGTCAACTGCAGTTTCATTTAAATGCTGAATCAACTGTTCCATGCTTTCTTGATCAATCACGAATTTCAAGAAATCTAAACCTAATACTTCATGAGTCGGCAATGCTAATGCCTCACTATTTGCTTCTGAGATTCCTACATGGAAGTTCCCTTCATTTAAAACATGTAATCCGTTCTTTTCTTCCCGAACTTTTAGTCCCAGTAAATCACTTAAAAAACGGCGTTCTTCTTCGCTATCAAAAACGTTTAAATGGATTTTTTCAAAGTAAGAATTAGCGGATAATTTTTTGTAACGCTCTTCTGACTTACGTAATAATGACTCTTGATCCATTGCTTCTGGTTGATTTCGTTCTTGAACATTGTCCTCTTCGTGATAAATTTCTAATTCGTTACCTTCTGGATCCTTAAGTAAGATCCCCATGCGCCCTTGATCTTCTAACGCATCTTCAATTGGATAGTTTGTTTTACGGATACGGGAAAGGATATCAGCCATTTCTGCTACCGTTGGAATAATCAATGAAAAACGTTTCAGTTTTTTGATTTCCCCAATGTAATCATGCGCTCTAGGACTTTCTTCTAGCAATAGCATCTCACTATTTTGCTCTTGTGTCCCTAAAATAGCTAATTCATTTTCTTCCCGTTTCAAATCAAAACCGATCGTATTTTTGTAAAAATCAATCATTTTATCTCTATCTTTAACCCGGATTGCTACACTTTTTAGGTAAGTAGTAGACCCCAATTTAAATTCTTTCATTTTTCTTGCTCCCCTCTACGTCCAGCTTTATTTTAACGATGCTTCACATTTCTTTCAAGCAATAAATGGGTTTTTATTAAAAAAAATGTGAGAATTTTCGCATTTTCCACGCAATACTGCAATTATTTTTAAATAACATTCATTATAATAAATAAAACGCATGGAACGCTTCAGATGCTCTTTCCATGCGTTTTACTATTAATGAATTGTTAAGAAACAGCTTCTTCGGAAAACTGGCTATTATATAAATCAGCATAAAATCCATCTTTTTCCATCAATTGATCATGATTTCCCGTTTCAACAATTGAACCATGGTTCATGACAATAATGTTATCAGCATCTCGAATGGTTGACAGACGGTGAGCTACTACAAAGCTTGTTCGATTTTCTAATAAACGATTCATCGCTTTTTGGATCAAAATCTCTGTCCGAGTATCCACACTAGAAGTTGCTTCATCAAGTATCAATACATCCGGATTAGCTAAAAATGCCCGAGCAATCGTGATTAACTGTCGTTGCCCTTGGGAGATGTTGCTGGCATCTTCATTTAATACCGTTTGATAACCTTCAGGCAGTTTGCGAACAAAGTCATCAACATGGGCAGCTTTGGCTGCTTCAATCACTTGTTCGTCAGTTGCATCATCGTTTCCGTATTTGATATTGTCGTAGATGCTACCTGTAAATAGCCATGTATCTTGCAGAACCATTGAAAATTGAGCACGTAAGTTATCTCGAGATAAATCTCTCGTATCTACCCCGTCATAACGGATACTTCCGCCAGAAACATCATAGAAACGTTCTAACAAGTTGATCAAGGTCGTTTTACCAGCACCAGTTGGACCAACAATTGCCACCATTTCTCCAGGTTTCACATCCAGATTAAAATCTGTCATCAATAGTTGATCTTTGGTATAACCGAATTGAACATTTTCAAAACGAACTTTATATGGTGTGTTCTCTTCAACAGGTAACCCAGATTTTTTATCAGACATTTCCTCTTCATCCAGCACTTCAAAAACCCGTTCCGCAGATGCAACAGTTGACTGGATCGTATTCATTAAACTTGCAAGTTGAGTAATCGGCTGTGAGAATTGTGTCGTATATTGTAAGAACGCTTGAACGTCCCCAAGTGTCATATTCCCATTTGCAACTTTGACCCCACCTAATACAGCAACAAATACATAGCCAAGATTTTTAACGAAGTTCATCAAAGGCATAATGATGGCAGAGATAAACTGCGCTTTCCACCCAGCAGCATATAACTTGTCGTTTTCTTCTTCAAAAACTTCTTGGTCTTTGGCTGTATGATTGAAAGTTTTGACGATCGTATGACCACCATAGGTTTCTTCTACTTGGTTGTTTAAGAGACCTAAACTTTTTTGTTGATCTGCAAAAAAGACTTGGGATTTTGGTGCAATGATCATCACGACGATCAAACTCAATGGAATCATCAGTAAAGCCACTAACGTCAATTGCCAACTAATAGAAAGCATCATAACGATGACACCGATCAAAGTAACTGCACTTGTTACAAACTGTGTTAAGTTTTGTTGAAGGGTACTGGCAATATTATCCATATCATTGATTGCACGAGACATGATGTCTCCATTTGTATGTGTATCATAATAAGAAATCGGTACTCGATTCATTTTTGCTTCTAGATCATGACGTAACTCATAAACTGTTCGTTGTGATACTCGTGTCATAATAAATTGTTGCAAGAAATTGAATACTGCAGAAATCAAATACATCACAATAACCGTGGCGATGATTTGAGCAATTTTATCAAAATCAATTGGGAATTTAGAAATTTGTTGCCCCGCTTGCATTTGTTTTGCACCAGCCATCACCCCATTAAAAATCTCAGTAGTTGCTCTCCCTAATACTTTTGGTGTTTGGATCTGGAAAATGACTGCTGCGATCGCTAATACAAATACAGCAATGATCGCAACCGAGCGTTTTGACATATAGCCAAATAAACGTTTCACTGTGCCCCAAAAATTCTTTGGTTTTTCTCCTTTTGCCTCAATGTTTCGACCGGGTCCGTGACCGCCGCCAGGCATTGGTCGTTGAGAAGGTTTGGTCGTTCCTTTACTCATGCTAGATCCTCCTCTCTTAATTGTGAATGAACGATTTCCTGATAGGTTTCATTCGTTTTAAGAAGTTCATCGTGTGTGCCTTTGCCAACTAGTTTTCCTTTATCAAGGACTAAGATCATATCCGCATCCATTACTGTACTTACTCGTTGTGCAACTAAAACCGTAATACTTTCTTTCATATTTTGTTTTAAAGCTTGACGTAATTTTGCATCTGTTTTAAAGTCCAAAGCCGAGAAAGAATCATCAAATACATAAATGTCAGCTGGTTTGACTAATGCTCGAGCAATCGCCAAACGTTGTCTTTGCCCACCAGAAAAATTTCCTCCGCTTTGTTCAACATGACTGTCTAAGCCCTCTTCCATTTCTGAAACGAAGTCTTTGGCTTGGGCGATTTCTAACGCTTTCCAAATCATTTCATCAGTAGCATCTGCTTTGCCGTACTGCATGTTTTCTCTGATCGTGCCAGAGAACAACATGGCTTTTTGTGGAACAAAGCCCATCAATTCACGCAAATTATACTGAGTCATATCGGTAATACTTACACCATCAATCTTGATTGTTCCTGATTCGACATCGTATAGTCGTGGGATAAGATTGACTAAAGTAGATTTACCCGAACCAGTTCCACCAATAATCGCAACAGTTTCGCCTGATTTTGCTGAAAAGTCAATATCTTCTAACGCCAGTTTCTCAGCTCCATGGTACCGGTAGTTGACATGTTCAAATGAGATTGTGGCAGCTTTACCTGCAGGAGTCACCTCAGTTGGGTTCTCAGGATCTGAGATACCTACTTTTTCATCTAATACTTCATTGATCCGATCAGCAGAAGCTTGCGCTCGAGGGACCATGATAAAAATAGCTGAAAGCATCATAAAGCTAATTAAAATTTGCATAGCATACGTCATAAATGCAATTAGGTTTCCGACTTCTAACGTCATATCTGCTATGTAGTGTCCACCAAACCAAGTAATTGCTACGTTTGTTCCACTCATAATCAAAGTCATCATCGGCATCATCAATGCAACGATCGTGTTGACTTTAATTGCTGTATTTGTATAATCTTTGTTTGCTAAATCAAATCGATTTTCTTCAAAACGTGTCTTATCAAACGCTCGGATTACCCTTACCCCTGTTAATCCTTCACGAAACACTAGGTTCAAACGGTCTGTCTTCTTTTGCATGCTCTTGAATAGTGGTACCGCAAAAAACATGATTCCGCCGATCACCACTAGCATGATTGGAATAACTACTAAAAAAATTTTGGTTAATTGATGATCTTTTTGATAAGCAAGAAAACTTGCGCCAACCAATGTGATCGGTGCATTGATCATCATTCTTAAAAACATTTGCGTAACCATCTGGATTTGTGTCACGTCATTAGTTGTACGGGTAATCAAGGATGCTGTACCATATTTGTCAAATGCATCTTTTGTTAAACTTTCAGATTTTTTATAAACATCGGTACGTAATTGCTTTCCTAATTTTTGTGACTCACGTGTAGCAAAAAAGGTATTTGCGATCGCTGCGATGATACTAATCAAAGAAAAACCAATCATAACAAAACCTGTTTGCCAAATATAATCAACATCACCTCGTGCTACACCTTTATCAATGATATTTGATGTGAGCGTCGGCAAATAAAGATCTGATAAAACTTGGATAACCATGAACAACGTGGCTGCAATAGCTGAAGTCAGTGAAATCCGTTTGACGATTTTTAGCATGTAATTCCCCTCTTTCTATTGATATACGCCGTCTTTCAACCATGATAGTTTTAATTTAAATTCTTTAATGGCATGATCCACGGAGTAATTTTCGTTTTTTGAAAATGATTTATAGGCATGAGCAATCGTAGTAAAGACGATATTCATGATCAATTGGATCAGTAGTTCCAGTTCATGATCATCGTTTACTTTCAGTGTCGTTCGATCAATCAATCCAATTAATTCTTTCGCCTCTTTTTGATGCTTTTCATGTGAATGACGCTGATCATCTTTTGTATGTGGCACGACTTTACGAGAAGCACGATAGTCCAAGTTCATGAAAAGATTACGATAAAAAGAAGCATTTTCCCCGACTAAAATCTCCCGAATGATTTTAGTAAAATAAAGCTCGAATCCTTCGAATAAATCCCCATCGACATCTTTTATCAGTTGGAACATATCTTTTGAACTATCACGTCGAACAGTTTCAAAATAATAATAGTAAAGATCCTCTTTGTCTTCAAAATACTGATAAAAACTACCTCTAGGGATTTCTGCGATTTTCACGATATTTGCGATGGAAGCATCTTTTAATGGTACTCTGGAAAATTCAATCCTAGCTGCTTCTAATAAACGTTTCTGCTTTTCCTCTGGTAGATGAAAAAAAGTTTTCGTAGGCATCTTTTTCCTCCTTCCTAAAATGACACACTGTCACATGACACTGTGTCATTATAACACCAAGAAGATGTTTTGCAATGCTTTTCCATATTTTTTTCATGAAAAGACTAAAAAAATTCATAATTAAAAATCGAACCTTAAAAAAACTTGATAGCCTTTTCGCTTTCAAGTAAACTAGCTATGTTAGTCAGATAACAAGTCAGCTTAAAGGAGAGAATATTATGGCATCAGTTTTAGTAGTAAAAGGGCACCCATTAACTGCACAGGAATCACGTTCAGTTAAAGCATTAACAACTTTTTTAACTAGTTACAAAGAAAATCATCCGGAAGATGAAGTGACTGTTTTAGAGCTTTATCGTGATGATATCCCAGAAATCGATGAAGAATTACTTTCAGGATGGGAAGCACTTCGGGCAGGTGCTGAGTTCTCTACTTTGTCTGAAAGTCAACAACAAAAAATTGCTCGTTTCAATGAATTGACCGACCAATTTCTTGCTGCAGACAAGATCGTTATTGCAAATGCTTTATGGAACTTGAATATCCCAACAAAATTAAAAGCTTGGTTTGACACCGTCAATGTCGCTGGCAAGACATTCCGTTATACTGAAAACGGACCAGAAGGATTAGTTTCTGGTAAAAAAGCTTTGCACATCCAATCCAACGGAGGCATTTATAACGGTCAAGACTTCGCTTCTCAATATGTCAAAGGCATCTTGAACTTTGTCGGTATCGATCAAGTGGATCAATTATTTATTGAAGGTATCGACTATACCCCTGACCGTGCAGAAGAATTGATGCAATCAGCTTTAGATAAAGCTGCAGCATTTGGTCAAACGTTCTAATAAAAGCTACTTGCAGGTTTACTATAAAGTTAGTCCCTTACTAACTTTGATTGTTGCATAGCGAGTACCTAAAAATTTATTAAAAAAAATTAAAAAAAACGAAGAATCTCGAAAATATTTAAACTATTTTCGCTTTCTTCGTTTTTTAGTCATGTGTTTTTAGTGCACAGTTGGTTAGTCACTTTGTTTTTCTTCATATAAACTAGAGATAGTTGTATACCATTCAAAAACATGTGAGATAACCACTTTTGCTGCAGCATATACTGGAATACCTAAAATCACACCGACGATTCCAAACAGCTTCCCAGAAGTTAATAAAACTAATAAGATCGTGACCGGATGGATCGCCAATTGATTCCCTAAGACTAATGGAGAAATCAATCGTCCTTCAATCGTTTGTTCTAAAGCAAATACGATCAATACTTTGATCAACATGATCGGTCCCGCCACGATTCCTAAGAATACGGCCGGAATCATTGCTAAAAATGAGCCTAGATAGGGAATCAAATTTAAAAAACCGGCAATGATCCCTAAGGTGACTGCATAATCGAGTCCAATGATCGCAAATCCAATCATAAACATGATCGCTACTGCAAAAGCCACCGTCAATTGTCCACGGATATAAGAAGAAACTTGATCGTTCATTTCACTTAATACTTTCAAAGTTGGTTTTCGCATACGTGTTGGTAGGAAATTCACAAAATAAGGGGCAAGTTGCTTGCCATCTTTCAATAAATAGAAAAGGATAAACGGCATAGTTAGCAAAGCAACAATAATCGTAGCAACTGCTCCCACAAAACTTCCTAAACTTTGAACCGTACTTTTTGAAATATCTTGGAGCATATCACCTGCTGAACTCATGAACTTATCGCCAGTAGCTTCCAATTGTTCCCTAAATTGGTTGAATAGAGGATCTCTTAGTATTTCTGTCAATTTATTATCGATCGTATCCACATATTGAGGAAAATGATTGATAAAACTCACGGTTTGCTCTTGGATTTTAGGAATGATTACCACTGTTCCCCAAGCAATCAGTGCCACGACTAATACAAATAACCCGATGATGCTATAGAGCCTTGGAACTTGGCGCTTTTCCAAATAGTCAACAACTGGATTCATCAAATAATACAAAATTGCCGCTAAAATAATGGGTAAGCCAACGATCGCCAGGAATTGCCAGATCGGGGCAAATAGATAGGACACCTTAGTAAATAAAAAAACGATCAATAAGATCAAAAGTACTACTAATAACGCAGTAACGACTTGATTATTTAAAAACCATCGCCAAAACCAAGAGACTGGTTTTGATCGCTTGTTTTTTCCTTCCATAATCTCACCTACTTGTATTTGATTTGTGTACCGACATGAATCTCAGGTAACTGATGTGGTGTTAAGTAAAGACCGTTCACAATACTATTTTCCTCAGAATAATAATCAAAAATCAGCGTAACATGTCCTACTGTGTTTAAATTTTCATTTGCCAATCTTCCCACATGTTCAATCTGATATTCTTGTTGATCAAAAAAAAGTGAATCCCCTTTTTTTAATGAAAATTTTTCGGTAGAAGTAATCTTTTGGATCACTGAATAGTTACGTAGTGTAGTTGTTGCTGTTCGATCAAATAAAATCAAGATCGGTTCTTGTTCACTTACTGCATTTTCTCCGATTTCTTTGATGGTTGCATGAATCATTTTATTCTCTCCTTTGTTACAAATTCTGTCGCTCACTCTATATTCAGTATAACATATTCTCATTGTTTAACTCTCCTGTTTGAAATGTGCTAAAATAAACAAGGAACCTATTTCATACATTCTAGGAGGGATAAAATGAAAGAAAAAATCATTTTAGGGACGTACACAAGACGTGTGAGTGAAGGAATTTATACCATTGAATTAGATACAGAAAAAGCAGAAGTCTCAGGATTGAAGCTAGCTGTAAAAGAAAATAGTCCAACTTACTTAGCAAAAAGTGAAGCTGGTAATCTTTATAACGTCACAAGTCTGGACGGTTTAGGTGGGATCGGGGCTTACGATCAAGAATTCCATTTTTTGAATGCGGTAACAGAATCAGGCGCTCCTTTATGTTACGTTGCAGTTGATGAATCTCGTCAATTAGTATATGGTGCTAATTATCATAAAGGTGAAGTCAATGTTTATCGTATTCTAGACGATGGAGGTCTCGAAGCAACTGATGCCGTTTTTCATCAAGAAGCAACTGGTCCTCATAAAAATCAAGACCATGCACATGTCCATTATACTGATTTAACTCCAGACAACCGCTTAGTGGTTTGTGACCTAGGAACGGATCGGGTCTATACGTACGATGTATCTGATCAAGGAAAATTAACTATAGTTTCTGAATTTGTGGCAGAACCTGGAACTGGTCCCCGCCACCTTGTCTTCCATCCTGCAAATGAAACCATTGCTTACCTATTTGGTGAACTTGATAGTACTGTTCGTGTGCTTTCGTATAATAAATCCCAAGGCAGCTTTGAAGAAAAACAAAAAATTAGTACACTACCAGATGATTTTCAAGGAGAAAATGGTGGTGCTGCAATTCGTATTTCAGATGATGGTCGATTTGTATATGCTTCCAATCGTGGCCATAACTCAATTGCAGTCTTTGCAGTTTCTGAAAAGGATCAACTGTTGGAATGTATCCAAATTATTTCTACTGAAGGCGATTTCCCTAGAGATTTCGCTTTAGATCCTACGAACGACTATGTCTTATCTGCCAATCAAAATACCGATAATCTTACGCTTTTCGCGCGAAATAAAGAGACTGGTTTACTAGAATTACGCCAAAAAGACATCTATGCACCAGAATGTGTCTGTGTTTATTTTGAAAAGGAGCAGTAACATGAACAAAGATGAAGTATTGGATCGATTACGGGAAGAGTTAGAAATCCCTTTTTTCCAAGGAAAGTTAGAAGAAAAAGAATATAGTGAAGCAGATTATCAAAAATTAAAACAAGATTTACTTCAATATTTTGATGATTATGTCAGAAATGTTGAAAATTAAATAAATGATCGGAAAAGTACTACTTGATTTGATCATGAAGAAAAAACTCGAAACAACTTTTTCACGTTTCGAGTTTTTTGGCTTAGTGTTGAAACTCCGCTGGGTATATTATTTGTTCATCTGAACTACATTGTTTTCGGTGAACGATTTGTTGAGAGCATCCTCTATAAGTTGAATTTGAATATGGAGGGATTGAGTTGAACTGAGACAAACGATCGGTAAATAGCAAAAACCGTCAAGTTGGTTAGGCTTGACGGTAAAAGTGAATTATTCGATCGAGTAATTCAAAATTGTTGTTGGTATAGGTTACTTTCATATAATAAGTGATTGACTAATTATTATCATAAAAAACATATGATAATTAAATTAAAACACTCTATTTTTCAACGAAACTTTATACTGTTTTATTTTTTCAACAATAAATTTGTCATTTTTTGGATGGCTGAAGAAATATTTTCTGTCGCTTGATCCTGTTTTTCTTCAGAAGCATCAAATAAATCATGGTCAACTCCAGACTCTGGTTGGATACTTTGAGTCATTTCTTCACAACCAGCCACGTAGGAAGTATAGGCTTTTTCAAAACTTTTATGAATACCCATTACTTTTGCTGGTGGTCGCAACTGACTGATTTTTTTCAATATCACACGATATTTTTTTGTTCCTTCTTCAAACAAATGAACGATTTCAGCTAACTCTTCTGGAGACAAGTCTTCTGTTTTTTTCTGATCAATCGCTTCTCTGATCACTTGATATTTTGGATGCATCTGTTCACCGATCTCTTCCGTCTCTTTGACCATTCGATCGACTGATTGTACATAATAACCAATATTTGGTAACATTCTTTCTCCTACTTTCGATTTTATTTCTCTTTTATTTTACCTTTTTTTAGCACAATTGAATAGGCTTTCTACCCAGAGTAATAAAGTCATATGTTATTTTTCAAAAAAATTTGTTTGTAAACTGTATTTTTCTCCAGAAACAATATCATATTGAATCATCTCATAAGCTTGATAAAGTTCTGCTTGTTTTTTGTTTAATTGTGCTTCTCGCTGCCATTGCCCCTCTTGGTAGTATAGTTCTCGCTCAAACGCTGGTAATTCATTTTGAAGTGCCAACAATAATTGATAAAAACCAGTTGTCTGTTGATTAGTCTGATTCATCAAGTCAGCAGCAAAATAAAAGGGACTTGTAACAGGAGCTTCGGTTTTTTCTAATTCTCCTTGACTATCAAACATCAAAAACTGTGTTTCGTGTAAGGTGTGTTTCTCATTACTATTTTGAATGGTGTCAGAATAGATCCCTGGTAAATGATCTCCCCAGAAAACAACTAGCGTTCTTCTTGATAACTTCTTCAGTTCTTCCGTGAACGCTTTTAAGGATTGGCTACTATACGAAATATCTTGAAGATAATTTTCTAAACTACTTATCCCACTATTATCCTCGGTTTTGGCTGTATATTCGAGCTGCTGATATTTTCCATCATAAGGCATATGGGTTTGCATCGTCACAAGATGGATAAATTGGGGTGTATCGTCCTCTTTTAAAAGATCCATCACTTCTTGATAAGCAGAAGCATCAGAAATGTAGGGATTATCTTCAATGGTGTCTGTATACGTCATCGTATTTTCACTAATAAATTCATCAAAACCTAAAACCTCATAAACATCTTTTCTTTTGTACATCGAGGTGTTATAAGGATGGATCGCAGTCGTATGATAATTTTGATCTTTCAATGTTGAAACGATCGAAGGTAATTGATTCATTTTGGGTACTAACATTGTGTAGGGTGTTGTTAATTGGGCATTGAATAGTCCCATTGAAAAACCAGTTAATGCTTCAAATTCGATATTGGCTGTTCCCCCACCATAATTTTGAGAAAGCATCTGACCACTATAAGTCTGATCAGCCACCGCATAATAATCTGCCAAAGGATCACCGGTAATTTCCACCCCATTCAAACGACTAGGATCTGAAAAACTTTCGCTCATCACATAAATGATATTCGGTTGTTCTTCTGAGGCAGTTTTATTTTTTTCATCTGCCAGCTTTTGATAGTGTGATGTAATTTCCTTGATTTTTTCTTCAGAGTACCCTTTTGGCTTTTCCATTGGATCGATTTTTAAATTGTATAAGAAACCACCAATAAAACCAGTATTATAATAATTCATCTTTTGACTATAAGGAATCCACAAAGCCGTTTTGTTATATGCTTTACGTAATAAATTATTTGGGTTATTGAAATGACTAATATAAATAAGCGCAAAGATCGTAGTAAATAATGTGATCACTCGGATGGCTTGAAATTTCTTGTCTTTCTTAAAACTCCGATAGATAGCCCAGCAACCACCTGCTACCACCAATAGGATCATTCCTGCTAATAGATAAAACGAGGTTGTGCCTGTCATATCTTTTAATAAACCAAACTCTTTGATCATCTTTAGGTCGTCGGGATAAATCGGTTCTTGTCGATAGGTCATTTTTAAATAGTTTGCGTAACCTAATATTCCAATGCCAACAAGATAAAAGAATGTTCCAAAGAGAAAAGAACCTAATACTGCCACTAAAAAAAGGAAGATCATTAATAACACTAAACAAGCTAATAAAAATTTTTCCGTATGCCACGAGAAAGCAAATTTTACAGCTAGATCAAAAGAAAGATCGTTTTGACACCATTGTAAATACAAATTGCTTAGTCCAACGACAAAAACGATACTTATCGCCACTAATGTATATTTTAACCAATTTTTCTGTTTGACAGACAATTGATTGAGACTATCTTTTATATGTCTTTTCAAATGGATACTCCTTTAATTCATTTATTATTCGATACCGCTTTCCTTATTTTAATGATTTCCAGATAACAAGTAAAGAACTGTCTGCAAACCCTTATCTTTTTTTATTCGTTGTCCGATTTGATTGCTCACAAATTGTCGACTGCTCAATATCGTATTGTAAAAGCATAACAATAGTATGCAAGTAGCGACTTATAAAAAAGGCGTTAAAAAATCCTCCATGCGTTTATAATCTTAATTAATAGTACTTCATTGACGTACTACTACAGAATAGAACTGAAACCCAATGAATAGCTATTTTTAATCTTTTGTCTTAAATCTTGAAAAAGAACATGCGGTTCATATTCTCTTGATAATAGAAATAACCCGCTATATCCAGAAAATGCGAGAAGCTGTTTTCGGATATAGCAGGTTATTTTTCCATCTGAACTTTACTATGACAACCTTATTTTTTACTAAATGACGAGTTCATTAAAAACAAGCAATGCTACTTCATTCATTGGTGTGATCTTCAACAAAGTTTTTAGGCTTATTTCCAAAAATCATCTAACACTGAGATAGGTAAGTGTCGTTTATGCTGCGTTTTGTTCCACCAAGCTTCAATTTTTTGTTTGGCATCTGTTGGAACTTCTTTACCTTCTAAATAATCATCAATCTCAGTGTAAGTAACACCTAAAGCAACCTCATCGGCGATCAACGGCTTGCCATCTTCCAAATCAGCTGTTGGGATTTTGGTATAAAGTTTCTCAGGTGCCCCTAGTTCTTGTAATAATTGTTTTCCTTGACGTTTGTCCAAGCGGAATAATGGTAATAAATCGGCGCCACCGTCGCCATACTTTGTAAAGAAACCAGTAATGTTTTCAGCTGCATGATCCGTTCCCAGGACTGCTCCTGCATGCCCACCTGCAATTGCATACTGTGTAATCATCCGTTGACGAGCTTTGATATTTCCTTTATTGAAGTCACTGACTTCGATCCCTGCAGCGACTAATTCAGCAACTTGCGCATCGACAGCAGGTTTGATATTCACTCGTAGGCGAACGTCAGGCTGGATAAATTCAACTGCAGCTTTCGCATCCTCTTCGTCTACTTGTTCGCCATAAGGTAAGCGTACAGCGATAAATTGATAACGATCGTCTTGTGTTTCTTCACGCATTTCTTCCATTGCTAATTGAGCCAAACGTCCCGCTAACGTAGAATCTTGTCCCCCACTGATTCCTAAAACAAAAGTTTTTAAGAAAGGATATTTCTTCAAATAAGCTTTCATGAAATCAATACTAGTTCGAATCTCACCTTGTGGATCAATGGTTGGTTTGACACCTAATTCTTGGATAATCTCTTCTTGTAAGCTCATTCTTTTTCCTCCTTAATATTCATTGTATAAAGTAGCTACGTTTTTCTTCATCCGTTCCATCGTAGCCATTTTATGATTCCAACAATCTGTTGATAAATCAACTGGGTATTTTTGTGGATTAAGGTCACGTTTGTACTCTTCCCACAGTGAATCAAGGTTATCACGTGTATATGCTTTGATTTCATCTAAAGTTGGTAATTCATAGACCCGTTCGCCCTTCACGAAAATATCTTGTAAGATAGGTCGAGCTGTAAAGTCACGCACCGTTTTATTGATAAAGGTATGCACAGGATGAAACATAAAAATCTCTGCTTCCTCTCTAGGATCTTCATCCCAAAGCGTAACGTAGTCTCCTTCTGATTTGCCATCAAAATTGCGAGTGATTCGCCACACTTGTTTCTTGCCAGGAGTTGTTACTTTTTCTGCATTGCTGGAAAGCTTGATTGTATCGATCATTTTGCCCTCTTTATCTTCAATTGAAACCAATTTGAAGACTGCACCAAGCGCAGGTTGGTCATAGGCTGTAATCAATTTCGTTCCTACACCCCAAACGTCGATTTTAGCTTTTTGCATTTTTAAATTTAAAATCGTTGCTTCATCTAAATCATTTGAAGCATAAATTTTAGCCTCAGTGAAACCAGCAGCATCTAATTGTTCACGAACACGCTTCGAAATATACGCCATGTCGCCACTATCGATACGAACCCCAAGGAAATTGATTTTATTGCCTAATTCTTTTGCTACACGGATCGCACTAGGCACACCAGATTTCAAGGTATCGTAAGTATCAACTAAGAACACGCAGTCTTTATGAGTTTTCGCATAAGCCATAAACGCTTCATAATCATTTCCATAAGATTGAACAAGTGCATGCGCATGCGTCCCACTTGCAGGAATCCCAAAGATTTTCCCAGCTCTGACATTACTGGTAGCATCTGCTCCACCGATGTAAGCAGCTCGAGTCCCCCAAACAGCAGCATCCAATTCTTGCGCTCTTCTAGTACCAAATTCTAACAATGGATCATCGCCGATCACTGATTTGATTCTTGCTGCCTTCGTAGCGATCAACGTTTGAAAGTTCACCATATTCAGTAGGGCTGTTTCAATCAATTGACAATGTGCTAACGGACCTTCCACTTGGATCAATGGTTCATTGGCAAACACTAATTCACCTTCACGCGCCGAGCGGACAGTAGCTTTAAATTTAAATTCTTTTAAATATGTTAAAAAACCTTCTGGGTAGATGTCCATTTTGCGTAAGTATTCGATGTCTGACTCACTAAACGTCAAATTTTCTAAGTATTCAACAAGACGTTCTAATCCTGCAAACACGGCATACCCATGGTTAAATGGCATATCACGGAAATAGCATTCAAAAACAGCGTGGAGATCCGCACGACCTAATTCCCAGTACGTTTGCATCATGTTGATTTGGTATAAATCAGTATGCAACGTCAAACTGTCATCTGGGTAAATTTTATTCATCTTTATATTACTCCTCTTGGCAAGTTTTCATTTCTTATCCATTATAACAAAAAAACGCTGGAGTAGAAGAAATCTTGATTATTTTCTGAAAAAGGACAAATGAAAATAAATTTATAACCCAGAACAATAATGAACCAACCTCAAAAAATTTAGACTAAAAAGTGACCTTTTTTGGGGTCGACTTTTTTATGGTTACAGACAATTTTGAAGTGAAATTAAAAGTTGTCCAATCTTCCATGATTTTTCCGAAAAAACTGAATTTAATCACCGCTTCTCTCATAAAAGACTACAGACATTAGGCTGTTCGCCCTCCGTACAGTGCAGAGGACAAACAGCCTATGTCAATTTTTTTACTTCCCACTTTTAGGTGTCGTGCCTATAGGAATATTTAAAGAAGTGAAAGGTTATAAATTTTCTATTTTTTATAAATGAACAGATAGTGCTAATAAACTTTCCGCCTTCTTGCATAAATTACTTAAATGAACGATGTCGCATTTTCCTACAGCCTTAAGAATCAGCGTTCTAGCTTCTTTGATTGTTTCAGTTGTTGTGTTTGGAGATAATGTGGTATATGTATTGTCGGTAAATAAATTGTTTACAGCCTCTACAGCATTTTGGACAGCTGAATCTACTGAATTGGTACTTTCTAATAACAATTTTTCCGCCTTCTTGCATAAATTACTTAAATGAACGATGTCACATTTTCCTGCGGCCTTAAGAATCAGCGTTCTAGCTTCTTTGATCGTTTCAGTTGTTGTGTTTGGAGATAATGTGGTATATGTATTGTCGGTAAATAAATTGTTTACAGCCTCTACAGCATTTTGGACAGCTGAATCTACTGAATTGGTACTTTCTAATAACAATTTTTCCGCCTTCTTGCATAAATTACTTAAATGAACGATGTCACATTTTCCTGCGGCCTTAAGAATCAGCGTTCTAGCTTCTTTGATCGTTTCAGTTGTTGTGTTTGGAGATAATGTGGTATATGTATTGTCGGTAAATAAATTGTTTACAGCCTCCACAGCATTTCGGACAGTTGAATCTGAGACAGTTACTTGTTGAGCTGCGTTAACGGTCATGGTATTTATTGTCCCAGCACTAATGCACAAAAACGAGGTAAATAATAATAGTTTACTATATTTCATCAAATCAATCCTTTTATATTTTATTTTTTATCATGACATCCTAAAGTTCATATTCTCTAACCATTAATAAATGTCGGTATTGATTTTTCTCCAAGTAATCGGATGATTATGTTTATTCTATAATAGATGTCTGAATGGGTTTAAATTTGATTATCATCTAAATAAATCATCCTTGGATTCAATAGAGATCTAATAATACATAGTTACATAAACTTAATTTTCTTTTCCTAAATAAAAATATTACACTTTGCGCTTTCTTATATATTTAACTACCTCCCTTTATCTATAGTAATAAGATTTATGTAACGTATCTCCCGACACTTAGCATTATATACTGATAAAGAGGTACCATCATAAATTTTTTTTTATATTTTAATAAGTATTAGGAAAGAGTTATAGTTTGATGTTGGAATTGTTGTAATAAACTAGATAAAAAGTGAAGGAAAATCGAGGATTTCTATTATGCCAAGAGATTCAGTTGATAAAGTAAGTAAAATTGTTGCCGTCAACCTAATGATCGAAGAATAATTTTTTGTGAAAGAAGTTAGCCTGTAGCTAAAAAAACAGGCTCACCGCTTGTATCGTTGGATTCAAGAAGTTAAAAAATATAAAGCAAGTGCGTTTCTTAGAAAAGGGAACGCACTTTTTGATGCTCATGATGACATGAAGAAGTTAGAACAAGAAAAGCATTACTTAAGAGAGGAACAAGGCTTATAAAAAAGTTCCTAGTTTTTTTGAAGTCAAACAAGCGTCCGATTTCCAGTTCAAAAAAACAGAAAGAAGTTTTCTTCTTTCTGTTGAATTTATCCTAAGATTTCTCGTTACCAACCTCGTGGGACAAAGAGACTCAATTCAGAGACATCACCTCAAACTCAGATGGAAATATTTAAATGTATTAAAACTTACTACAATACTAAAGGGATGCATTTTGCCCTTAGTCATCCATCCCTAGAGACCTGGAAAAAAATTTTTCTCTTATTCTCTGAACCAAGTATCTAGTTTTTCTTAACAGCTCCAATTTTGAGACCGGTACACAACTTACTCATTTGCAGAAGACTGTTTTATTTTTCCTCCAGTGAACAACCTACTTTCTGTTCAACAATCACGATATCTTTATTTGGTCGTTTGAATTGGACACCTGCTCGTTCTAAGTCTTGTTTTACACCAATATGGACCTTGACGTCTTCACGTTCTGCTTTCAAAATACGACGGATTGCAAAATCAATTTCTTGCTTGGTGATTTTTTTCTTCGTATTAATCATCAATAATTGGGATTTTTCATACGTATCAATGTATAAAATCTGTGTTCGATCAAGCGAATAAAGTTTATAGTATTTGATGGCTTTACTACTAAAGAAAAAATCTACTACTTTAGGATAAAACGTCTTAATATTTAAATTACTTGTAACTGGCGTTTCGATTAATTTCATCTTATTCCTCTTTTCTATTATTATTTATAACAAGCGCTCAACAAAGGAATCGCTTTCAACATGACATATTTAAAGCAGAAAAATTCGTTTTTTTACTTTACTTATTATAACATAAAAATAAACAAAAAAAAATATTCAAAATTTCTTGACCTTCTAGTTACGTCAAGGAATAAGATCATTCTATAAGGAGGTTAAGCATGGAATATACTATAAAAAAAATGGCAGAAATTTCTGGTGTTAGTCCTCGTACCCTGCGTTTTTACGATCAGATTCACTTACTGAAACCATCACGGGTGACTGAGTCTGGCTATCGGATCTACACTAGCCAAGAAGTTGACCGACTACAACAGATTTTGTTTTATCGCTCCCTTGATTTTAAGTTAGAACAAATTGCAGAAATTTTAGATAATCCAGCTTTCGATCATCGACAAGCGTTGATCCAACATCAAGAAATGTTACAAGAAAAAAGAAAACAGCTCGACACACTATTAATGACTATTCAACATACATTGGAGAGTTACGAAGGAGGAAAACCGATGAAAGATCATGAGAAATTTGAAGGATTTAAAAAACAAAAAATAATGGAAAATGAAACAAACTATGGACAAGAAATACGAGAAAAATATGGAGACGACACCGTTGAGAAAGCAAATAAAAAATGGCAAAATATGTCTGAAGAAAAATTTGAAGAAATGCAGTCTTTAGAAAAACAACTCTTAGCTGATTTGACAGCTTATTTACAATCAGACTCTGATCAAAAACTAGCATTGAAACTATTTGAAGAACACAAAAAATGGCTTACTTTTAGCTGGCCTTCTTATAGTTCCGAAGCTCATCGTGGCTTAGGCTTATTGTATATCTCTGATGAACGATTCACCGCTTACTATGATGAGCGTTGTGGAAACGGAGCTGCCCAAGCATTGAATACGATCATTCAAACATACGCGGTTGAATAAGTTGTCTTTGAGTGGACGTTCATTTTAGGAAATAAGTAGCGAAGATCTCACTTTATGATCCATCCTGTCAGAATGCAGATACTACATTCTTTCATAATCCATTGGCGTCAAAAAGAAACCGAAGCAATCACAAAAATAGGAGAAACTATTTTTGGCTATTCGGTTTCTTTTTTAGGTTTTTGCGTTACTTCGATCTACTTTTGATTCCGCATTAAAACCATTTCGACTATCGCACAATAAATCGATAAGGAATTTTGATTTGATCTTTTTTTTCTTCGATAAAAAGTAGAAAGGCCGTTTCTCCACACTCTCTTAAGCCATGGTCAATCGTAGAAAAAGACATTAGCTCACTGATCAACAGATTATCACGACCAACAAGACGGTTTTTACTTTCTAAGATGGAGCTTTGCAATATACCGGCAGCAACTGTATCTGAATTAGTGAAGACACCATCTACCTTTTTTTCTTTAAAATACGTCGCTGCATTCACCCCTTGTTCATAGTCAATACAGTTCCAAAAAACATTTTCCTCTTTGAAATCGGGAAATATTTTTTTACAAAGTTCCAACGTCACTTTTGTATTAAAACTAAGACGACCACTTCTTCCTAAAGTAACGCCAAGCTTTTCCACGCCTTGTTTTTTTAAATACAATAATGCTTCAGTAATAGATTGTTCACGATCGATAAACACGCAACCAGCTTCTGTTTCTTTTATTTCTTCACAAAAAATGATTGGCCCATACTTTTGATAAGAGAGCAATACATCTAAATTGTTGGCACGAAAAGTAACGATCAAACCATCAAATCGTTTACCTGCAAATTCTTCTAAATACATTCTCTCTCTTTCTGCCTGATAATTTGTTGGTAACAAGGTCACCTGATAATCTTCGTTGAAGGCGACTTCAATGATCCCACTAAGCAATTGATCGAAATAAGGATGATCCGTATAAGGCAGAATAACACCAATATTTTTTGTTTTTCCATAACTGAGCTGTCTGGCACTTGCATTAGGAACATACGATAACTCATTAATGACGGATAGAATCTTGGCACGTTTTGTTTCGTCAACATAAGGATGATTATTGATCACCCGTGAAACGGTAGAGACAGAATAGCCCGTCAGTTTTGCAATATCTCTGATGTTTGTCATGCTTTACTAAAACCACCTATACAAAAAGATTTTCCTGTAAATAGTCTACCACAGCATGCCCACATTCAAAAAATTGATAGAACGTTCCATCATATTCAAAGCTAATACGTTGCCCACCCAGATACGTATCTTTTGCCAATCCACTAATTTCATCTAAAGGAATTTTTTTCATTACCGTTTTATTTAACCCTTGAGGACTAGACAATTCAAGCATTGTTTCTTTAAATTCAACAAAAGCATAAAAATAGTCATTCGTAGCGCCATTGGTCGTTTTGATATAAGTATTCATCAGTAATTCCTCCTTTTTGATGAATTGAGTATAGCTTATGAAACGCGTCTCATAGCAAGATCTTTGCTTCACCTTCTAAAAAAACGAGCAATACGATACATACTTTTGTCTTCGAATCTTTAAACTTGTCTTTGAATTTTTAAAAAGTAGAACTTTATTTTAATTATCTAGAAAAATAAGTTCAAGTACCTCATTCAAACTCTGCTACTATGCATTTAAAACAGTAACTGAGAGGAGTTTTTCAATTGTATAAAAAGACGAAAAAAGCAGGTATACTGAAAAGAATACTGAGACTAATAAAGTGTAAAATAAAGACCATACTACAACGCAGAAGATTATTAAAAATAATGAGAAGAAAACATCGAATAAACGAACGAATGTCTAACCTAGTAAACATTAACGAATACTGCCTAGTAGAGAAACCTATGCCATTAAAAAGTACAAAGGAAAATAATCACTCCTTGTTGTCTAAGAATGAGAATCTGAAAAATATGAAGAATATAAAGAAGAAAAAGAAAAAAAAAGACAAAAATAGTAGCACATCAAGATCCTCTAGCTTCACGTATATAGGTCGTTCTAGACCATAAGCAACTATCCGCATCGAATGATTGATTAACTAAATATCTCTTAATTTTTTGCCCTTTTACTTAAAACAAAAAAAAGAAGAAAGAACCCTTTTATATCAGGGTTCTCAGACTGTAGACAAACTCCTAAATTGGGAGTGTTGTTTGCAGCTTTTTTGTT
>ERZ1034980.73-NODE-73-length-93693-cov-730.631838_pt1 | contig 93693 bp, 88 predicted proteins | sample MGYA00520622_ERZ1034980 | MGnify/ENA primary metagenome ERZ1034980 (study PRJEB33766, sample SAMN09781791) | gut metagenome | biome: gut microbiome | host: Homo sapiens | place: Madagascar | study: EMG produced TPA metagenomics assembly of the PRJNA485056 data set... | reverse complement strand
TTCTTACACAGCCACTGGATCGGTCAACTGATCCTTAACTGATCGGCATTACAGCCTTCGGGCTGGCATTTTTTATGGCTGAGTTACCAGCGGCCAGACGCGCCGCCACCGCCAGAAGAACCGCCACCTCCGCTAAATCCGCCGCCACTTGAGCCGCCACCAGAACCGCCGCTGTCTGAATGATAACTTCTACCTGATGCTTTTTTCTGTGGGACACATAACCAGGTAAAGACCATAATGATGGTGAAAGCAAAAAAGAAGGAAAATACAGCAATGGAAAAAGTTTGATCGGAGAACAGGAATAAATCTATAAGATAGACTGTTGAAATACAAACACTGCTTTTAAATGCCCGACAAAAATTATTGCCTTGATGAAAAAACCAGAAAGGGAAGAACATCACTGCAAATACCCAAAAAATAGCAAAGTAGTAATGATCACTGGAAGACGCTGATTCACTTTCTGAAGGATTAGACGAATATTGGTGTTGTGAAGTGAGTTGGTTATTCAAAGCGATTATAGCTAATTCTAATCCCTTAGCTAATTTTTGTTTTTTAAAGGCGGGTATCATGATGCTACGGATGATATTGCCAGCCAGAGCATCGGTTACCTTTTCTTCCAGCCCATAACCTACCTGGATGCGGACAGTACGATCCGACCAGGCAACAATGATCAGTATCCCATCATTACGTTTGGCATCTCCTAAACGCCAATTGTCAAAAACTCTTGTAGCATATTGTTCAATAGAATCGTCTCCGGTGGATGGCACTATTAATACAGCGACCTGTGCCCGTGTTTTTTGTGTAATATCCTGCAGCTGTTGTGTTAGTGATTGTTGTTCAGACGTGCTTAAGGTACCAGTAATATCGGTCACCTGTTGGCGCAGCTCCGGCACAGCAATTTGCTGGGCAAGCACAGGAAGGCACCATAAAGTGAGTAGAAAAAGGATTATACGCATAACGATCACCAACGGTCGGATGAACCGCCGCCTCCTGAAGAACCGCCGCCACCGCGGAAAGAATTTTTCGACGAAGAGCGAGAATGAGCATTACGATTCCCCGTTTTCCTGTTGCTTTTATGTCCTGATCCCAGTTTAAGATTGCCAGTAAATTTGGCCACAATGATCAGCAGAACGATGCCAGCAATGGTTATTGGGCCGATAAAATGATCAATTAGCCCAATAATTGTTGAGATGAATGCTATATCTTTATTACTGGCGAATACCAGGCACCATCCCACAACAATTATCAGCAGCACGACAAACAATGAGTTTCGTTCGGATTGAGAAACCTGCTGAGTCGTCTTTTGTTTTTTCACTTTAGCGTTTTTATTTTTTGGGGCCAGCATCATAGGAAATACGCGATACATATGAAAAATTACCGCGAGACGCTGCCAGCAGGTTGCTGCGAAAAATAAACTAAAACAAACGAGCGATACCCGCCGAATGATGACATCATCCTGAAAGAAGAAAAACCAGACCATAGGAGTAATCATCGATATCATCCATATGCCAGGCCCGGGACGGCTGGTAAATCGCCAGAGGACAACGATGGCAACGATCATCAGTAATGTCCAGGCAAGACATGGCAGCGAGCGTTGCGGATTAGCAAACAGATGATTGGCTAAAGCATCCAAAGGGCTAAGATTCGCTTTTATATAGGTAAACTGTGCGATGCCTTCAATTCCCTGCGTTAACCCGGAGAAGAGATTATTTTTTTTGAATTCCGGTTGCATATGGTAATGAACAATTTGCGCAGCTTGTTCCGGTGGCAGCATCTCTTTCAGTCCATGCCCAATCTTCATTGACGCCAGCCCTTCCGGCCAAACGACGAGAATTAAGATACCTTCGCCGTACCGCTTCTCTCCAACGGGTTTCCAGTGATATAACCCGTAGCTCTGAGAGGCTGCAAGTTTAATGTTTTTGCCCCCTGTGGTCGGCGTAACCAACACGGCCACCTGGAAGTGGTTTTGCTGCTCGAGAGTCTGTAATTGTTGATTTAAAGCAGTTTGTTCTTCTGTCGTTAATGTCCCGGTTAAGTCAGTTACTGAAGGCAATTGTTCAGCGAATGCCTGGAAACCATATAGCATCAGAAGTAAGAGAAAAATACGCATTTCAATTCCTTTTGTTACCAGCGCCCGGAGGCGCCACCGCCGCCAGATGAACCGCCGCCGCCGCGGAAATTGTCATTGTCGAATGAAGAGGATGACGATGACGAATAGTGGGAGGAAGAATTACTTCTTGTATGGCGTGATGGCTGGTTGGTATTACGCATCGAATCCCGAACCTTTTTGCCGAAGGGAGTAAAAGCGATGGCGACAGCCAGGAACGGTGTGGCGAAGCAGAGTAATGTTGCGAGCACTCCCCAGCTTCCGCTGAAACCTGCTATAGGTAAAACAAAGGCCAGTACAATAGCTGCGAAGCAAATCAGTCCCAGCGTTTTGATATATCCTCTGGCAGAAATAAACGTCAGTATTATCGCCCAGACTAACAAAGCCCACCAACCGCTAAAGGGCAAAGGGTGATCGGTCGGTGTTATCGTTGCTGAATTATTCCCCGTCAGGCGACTTTCAATATCGTTGATCCCCTTTTGTAAACCACCAGCCAGGTCGCCTTTTTTAAATGCCGGAATAATACTGTTGCGAATAATTTTCCCGGACTGTACATCCGTAATAATACCTTCCAGTCCGTAACCGATTTCAATACGCACGGTATGATCCTGCCAGGCGACTAACAGTAGAACGCCATCATCGCGGTCTTTATCACCCGGTTTCCAGCTATCGAATACCCGCGTTGCGTACTGCTCGATGGTTTCATCGCCTGTTGTATCAACCACTAACACGACCAACTGTGCGTGGTTTTTTTGCGTCAGGGCTTTAATCTGGTTGGTCAGGGTGTTTACTTCGCTGTTTGTTAATGTGCCGGTTAAGTCATTCACATACTTGGGGGATTCAGGTACTGGAATTTGTGTGGCAAACACAGATGAACAGAAGAAAGCCATAAGGAAGATAAAATTTCGCATAGAACTTCCCCGCTTAATGCGCATTAGCATTCTGGCTAAAATCTATTGTTGGGGCTTTACTTACTGCGGTGACATCATCCGGCAAATAATTTTTCTTTGGTGTGTAATCCATGACCTTTGCGGTTAATACAGCGGGGAATTTGCGGATAGTGACATTATATTGTTCAATGGCTTTAATATATCTTCCTCGCGCAACGGCAATTCTATTTTCACTTCCTTCGAGCTGTACCATTAAGTTTTGATAGAGTTCCTGAGCTTTTAACTCAGGGTAACGTTCACTAATTATCGTTAACTGACCGAGAGTGCGAGACACCTGCGCCTGGGCTTGTTGCCAGGCTTGTAATTTTTGCGCATCTCCCGGAGCTTGCTGAAGATCGCTACTGGCGCGATTAGCCTGGCTACGTGCCAATGTTACGGCTTCCAGTACCTCTTGTTCATGGCTAGAATAACCTTTAATACTGGCGACAAGATTAGGAATAAGATCGGCGCGACGTTGATATTGATTCAATACCTCAGACCAGGAGGCGTTAACCTGCTCATCATAGGTTTGAATATCGTTATATCCACAGCCTGATAAATTGACAATAAATATAATTACGATGAATATCCTGAGCATGTCTATGTCCCTTTTAATTAATTCCTTAAAACATAATACGCCGCTTCATTTTATTCTTTATGATCTCATCCACTTTTTGCCTTAAACCTGCCTGTAACAGAATGTTAATAAGACATGATTGTTGTGGCAGGATCTGCAATAATTAACAATTATCCACTTCACAGAGAATGCTATGCAGTACCCGATTAACGAGATGTTCCAGACCCTGCAAGGTGAGGGTTACTTTACCGGCGTCCCCGCCATTTTTATTCGTTTACAGGGATGCCCGGTTGGCTGTGCCTGGTGCGACACCAAACACACCTGGGAAAAGCTTGAGGATCGGGAAGTCTCCCTTTTCAGCATTCTGGCGAAGACCAAAGAGAGTGATAAGTGGGGGGCGGCGAGCAGTGAAGATTTGCTGGCTGTCATTGGTCGGCAGGGATATACCGCGCGGCATGTGGTGATTACGGGTGGTGAGCCTTGCATTCATGATTTGCTGCCACTGACTGACCTGCTCGAAAAGAACGGTTTTAGCTGCCAGATCGAAACCAGCGGTACTCATGAAGTACGCTGCACGCCGAATACCTGGGTTACCGTATCGCCAAAGCTGAACATGCGCGGCGGCTATGAAGTGTTGTCACAGGCACTGGAGCGAGCCAACGAAATCAAGCATCCAGTGGGACGCGTACGTGATATTGAAGCACTGGATGAACTACTGGCAACGCTGACCGATGATAAACCGCGAGTCATTGCACTCCAGCCGATTAGCCAAAAGGATGATGCCACACGTTTGTGCATTGAAACCTGCATTGCGCGTAATTGGCGTTTGTCGATGCAAACACATAAATATCTAAATATTGCCTGATTTGATTATTCATCATTAATATTTAACGTTCAGGTTGAAAAACAATCGCCCCGTTTTACAGGGGCGATGCAAGATAGTGACGGGATTATCGGTAGCGTTTTTGTAGACTGGCAGGAAGATAACGCTGTAATGGGGATGGCGTTTCACCTTCAATCAGTTGCGAAATAAGTTCAAAGCAGTGAAAAGCAAGTTGGCGATTATCCTGTTGTATTGTGTCGATTCTTACCGAAAGTGAATCATACAAGTAATGATCATCAAAACTCGCCAGGTGGATTTTACTGTCGAGTAAATTATATTGGCTCATATAGCGCAGAACGCCTTCCAGTAATCCACAAGCGGCAGTGAATAAGGCTTTAGGGGGACGTCCTAAACGAGCGCATAGCGCGGCAAACATTTCATAGCCTGAGCTCGGATGATAATTACCGTGAATAATCCATTCAGGTTGTAGCGTTACTCCGGCTTGCTGCAAGCCTTGTGTAAATCCTTCCAGTCGATCGCGAGTCGGTGACAAACGGGGTTGTCCGCCCAGAAAATAGAATTCATCCGGGTGACTCCGTGCAATATCTGCCACCAGAGCGGCGGTGGGAGAAACAGAGTCAGTAATGACCAATGGCAATGTGCTGCCGTTCATGTGGCGATCGAACAACACAACAGGTAATTGCTCGCTAAGTTTTTGATAGTCATTATCATGCAGCATACTGGATGCGACGATTAACCCATCAACCTGGCGGGCAATCATATTGTTCACCACCATTGTTTCCTGTGAAGGATTTTCATCAGTACAGGATATGAGGAGTTGGACTCCCGCTTCCCGACACAATGTTTCCAGTTCATGGGAAAATACTGCAAATCCGTAGTTAGTGATTTCAGGAACGACGAGACCAATGGTGTGACTGCGGTTGTCCCGTAATGAGCGGGCATGAATGCTGGGCTGATAATGCTGCTGTTGGGCAATACTCAGCACACGCTCACGCGTTTCCTGCGCAACACGTAACTCTTTGCCACGACCATTGAGAACCAGACTGGCGGTTGCTTTCGACACTCCCGCCAGTTCAGCAATGTCTTTAATAGTAACGCGTTTGGTTTTTCTCACGACGAGGATCCGTAATTCAAAACCCTCATTCTACCATGCAGGCGCGTAGCGACCAGTAGTGTAACGTGACGTCAGACTCGCCCTGTAATATCAGCGAAGCTGGATGATGGGGAAAATAACGATTGCTCATTACGCCTTCGCCATTATTGATGAATATCTCTATGCTGGAACTGTCACAGAGAATCTTCAGTGACGTTACGCTTCCTCGCCAGTAACGAGTTAGTTTCTCTTGCCCTGCAAGGCTTTTCCTCTGTAGTTGAATACCATCGTCATTAAGATGCAGTGCCAGTGCGTTGCCAAAATTCAGATGTAGCTCGCCTGATGGAATGATGTCCATTTCCAGACGTTCAATTGCGACAGGCGGCGCATGATCCGCTTTTCCTTGCCAGAAGTGTTCAGCTTCACGCAGTTGCGCGAGTTCCCTGATTGGCATCTGAAATAATTTTCCCTTCTGGAATGAGAGTTCGCGAAAACAGGTCATTTGATGCTGCCAATGATGCTTTCTGGTTGGTTGCAACATCTCTTCGCCATCAGGAACCCCCATCCAGCCGACCAGTAATCGTCGCCCGTCCGGGGCTTCCATCGTCTGTGGTGCATAGAATTCAAATCCCGCATCCAGCTCTGAGAAAGCGCCATGCGTAAATTTGCCTGTCTCGTAATCAAACTGTCCATGTAGCCAGGCGCAGGGATAGGTATTCAGATAGCGCTCATGTTCGCGCGCCATTCCCTGGGGGCAGCAGAGGAGAATGTATTCACCATCAAGGGCGAAAAGATCAGGACATTCCCACATGTATCCTGCGTTATCAATTTCATTCAGACCATTACCAGCAATTTCTCCATGAAAAGACCAGGTATAGAGATCGACAGAGGAATACAGCAGCACTTTCCCCCGTTTCTCTTTATCTTGCGCGCCAAGCACCATGTACCATCGGCTGTTGTGCTTCCAGACTTTTGGATCACGAACATGTCCGGTGTAACCATCAGGTAACGGTATGACAGGGCCTAATTTATCAAACCCGCCCTGGTTATTTTCGGTGGCCAGACATTGCCATGCCGTTCTGCTGCCATCATCAAACTTAACATTACCGGTATAGCAAAGTGTGAGAACGCCCTGATTATTAACCGCGCTTCCTGAGTAACAACCATTACGGTCATACTCTTTATCGGGCATTAGCGCTAATGGTTCATGCTGCCAGTGCAATAAATCCGTCGAACTCCAGTGCCCCCAACATTTGTACTTATGATTACAATCCAATGGATTCCACTGATAAAACAGATGATAGCGGCCTCCTGACCAGCAAAAGCCATTTGGATCGTTCATTAGTCCGGTGACGGGAGCGAGATGCCAACAAGGATTGTGGGCATCTGCCTGTGCTTTGGACTGACCTTTCATCACTGCCTGTAAAATCGCGGGCATTTGTGAAGGCATCGACATTACTCCTCGTCTGTTTTGTATTTGAGCAATAAAGAGAGACTAAAAGCGACAGCGAAAGCAATCACCATTCCAATAATATAATTAACCAACGATGTTGGCTGAACGATTGCCATGCCGGGTATTGCGGTCAGACCAACGGCAGTCATATAAACGTGAACAGAGACAACCCAGGCACCGCCGGCAGCGCCACCAATTAAGGCCGCAATAAAAGGTTTAACAAAACGAAGGTTGATACCAAAAATAGCGGCTTCAGTAATCCCTAACATTGCGGAAAAAGCCGAGGGTAGGGTGATTGCTTTAATTTTTGTATCTTTGGTTTTAAACCATACCGCCAGACATGCACCGCCTTGCGCAACGTTTGCCATTGCCCAAATAGGCAGCAGGAAATTAACACCGATTGCAGGGTTACCTAAAAGTCCTGCTTCAATTGCGTGGAAGCTATGATGAATACCCGTAATAACAATCGCTGAATATAGCCCGCCGAATAACAACCCCGCTAACCAGCCAGCGTGTGCAATCAGCGTGCTGAGAACGAAAGAGATACCATCACCTAACGCTCGCCCTGCCGGACCAATAATTAAAAGAGCGATAAAGCCAGAAATGACGACAGTCAGAAATGGCGTCAGAATGAGATCCAGAGCATCAGGGATAAACCTGCGTAACTGTTTTTCCACTATGCTCATAAACCATACTGCCAGAAGCACGGGGAAAACCGTTCCCTGATAGCCAATCATGGCGATTTCAAAACCGAAGAAGTTCATTGTCTGAAATCCCGCAGCAACGCCCCAGGCATTTGTGAGTGCCGGGTGAGTCAGAATCCCTCCTAATGTCGCGCCAAGATAAGGATTTCCACCAAATTCACGAGCAGCAGTAAAGCCAATCAGGATGGGGAGAATAATAAATGCGGCTGAACTGCACATATCCAGCAGGATATAAATCGCATTATCGGCATTCACCCAGCCATATGTTTTCACCATTCCCAGAAGCCCCATTAATAAACCAGAAGCAACAATGGCAGGAATGATGGGGACAAAAATATTAGAAAGCAGCCGTGCTATTCGCTGAAAAGGATTGAGTTTTTGAGCGGCGAGTCGAGTGGTATCTGCTTTACTGGATTCGCTAATACCCGCAACCTGAATAAAGGCAGCATAGACTTTATTAACCACGCCGGTGCCAAAGATGATCTGCATTTGCCCTGAATTACGAAAACAACCTTTCACTCCATCAATCTGGCCAATGGCATGTTGATCGGCAAGTGTGTCGTCAATCAGTACCAGCCGTAGGCGAGTGGCGCAATGTGCTGCACTGGCGATGTTCTCCTTACCACCTAATAAAGGAAGCAACGATTGGGCGATTTTATCGAAATCCATATAACCCTCTAATTCATTGTTATTTCAGTAAAAGCCTCACATCCGTGAGGCTGTCTGGTATTAAAACCAGGTTTCCATTTGGACACCAAAATTCCACTCTCCACCAGTATTGAAACCACTGCTGCCGAAAGCGTCATTGCTGGCAAAATCATCAAGTTTGCTGCTCCAGTCCATCCAGGTGGCAAACAGGCGAAGCTCCGGACGGCTAAAGAAATTATTGATATCGTTAGCTTTTAGAGTTGGAGCAAAGGTGAGTTTATAGAAGCTGCCGTTTACGGCGTTGTGGTTTTGATACCCCTTTGGCTTCAGATCCATATATTGATAGCTACCCTCAAAGGCCAGAGCAAAATTCTGTGTTACCTCTTTGATCAGACGTGTATTGAAGGTCACCCATTCGTAGCTATCGCCTTTGACGTAACGATCTTTACTGCTTTGTGCGAGAATTGCTGGCGCAACATACCAACCGCTTCCCAGAGGTGTTGTGCCGTAAGATGCGAAGCGCCAGGTATTCGCCTCAGACAGCAGAGCGCCATCGGAGCCAATCCCTTTGACTTCCGCACCCAGGCCATGGCCATATAGCAGTGCTGTTTTTGCCGTCCCTTCACGCAGGCCATAGAAAGTGTCATTGTGCAGACCAACTAACGCATGTACGCCAGTATTTGCAGCATCAGTTTGAATGAGATCACCATTGGCATCTTTTCGATCATCATTATCTTTTGCCCGTAATCCGCTAACCATCAACTGGAAGGGGCCTGCATAATGATTCATGGTGAGGATGTAGTTCTGAACGTTATTGTCGATATCATCAAGATCGCCGAAATTACGTCCGTAGAGAGAAAAGTTACTGCGGAATGTATCGTTCCATTTTACGTCATAGATACCGCCGCCCGTTCCCGCTAAAAATACGACATCGGAGTCTAACCAGTGAATATCAAAATTGTCGCGATCAAAGCGTTTACCAGCCCAGACAGTACTGTCTTTGAATGCTCCGGTAAAACTTGGTAATGCGCCCAGTTCGGCAAAAGCCTGTCGGATATTCAGGTTACTGGAGCCGCCAGTCCAGTCGTTGTAATCTCTTTGTCCGTCAGCCAACATTGCTTTAAAGCGTGTGGTCGCACCGTTATCCAGTGTTTGTTTATGTTCTACATTTAACTCGACATAGGTATCGGCTTCATTTCCCAGACGGCCAACAGCTCCACCAGTTTCACCTGCGGGAGTCAGATACGGCCCACTTTTGCTACTGGAAGCGGCATCATTCATCAGTAACCCGGAACGGGCATAGCCATGAAACTCAAAACCACTGTTTTCTGCGGATTTCTGTTCGAGCTGAACTGTTCTCTGTGCTACTTCTTGAGTTGTTAGCTGATTTTGTTGTTGTGTTTCAGCCAGTTTCTGAACCTGTAATTCAGCTGTTTTGGCCCTTGCTTCTGCCGCCTGGGCGCGGGATTCCGCATTTTTTAAACGTTGTTCCAACGCCGCCAGTCGAGATTCGATACTGCTAATATCCGTTTGCGCATGTACCGTTGTAGCACCGGTCAGCAAAGCAATTAACATTGCCAAAGTTGTTTTTTTATACATAATTTGTCGCGTCCCATCAGAGAATTATAAAAATTGCTAAAATGCTAAACCGGTTTAGGTGTTGATAATAAAGCTGACTTTTTAGCCAGAGCAATTATTTTCGCTAAACCGATTTAGTAAATGTGACAGGCACGACAAATCGGGTTACAGATACAACAGCAGGATCACTATTGTGAAGGGAGATCGTGTTGTCGGGGTAAGGCGGTCATCGCGCCTTTAGCCGTGGTCGCCAGAGCACCACAAATCTGAGCTTGTGCAATGATTCGTTCAAGCTGTCTGGTATTTGTTGGTATTCCAGAATCAGCCAGACCTGCAAGTAATCCAGCGACAAAAGCATCTCCTGCCCCGGTCGTATCGACGACAGAAACAGGTTTGGCGGGATAGTGGATAAACTGCCCCTGAAAATACACAAGTACGCCATTTTTTCCTTGTGTAATAAGCAATAAAGTCAACGAATAACGTTGTACTAATGAATATGCGCCTTGCTGAACCTGGCTTTCGCCACTGATGAATAGCAACTCTTCTTCGGACAATTTAGCGATATTCGCCAGCGAAAGTGCGCGATCAAGGTATTTCCTTAATAGCGCTTCACTCTGCCAGAGATCGCTGCGGATATTGGGATCAAAACTGATGTTTCCGCCAGCCTGACGTATTTTCTCCATAGCCAGAAATGCGGTACTTCGGGAAGGTTCTGCACTGAGCGCAATGGAACAAAGATGGAGCCATTCACCCGGCCCAAATGCAGGAAGGTCACCAGGTTGTAAAAAAAGATCGGCACTTGGGCGTACCATAAAGGTAAAGTTTCTTTCTCCTTGCTCATCAAGTCCTACAGCCACAATTGAGGTGCGTTGTTGAGGATCAAGAGACATATAATGTGTATCAACATTTTCTGTACTCAGTGTCTGATACATAAAGCGACCGAAAGGATCATCGCCAACTTTGCCAATAAAGGCACTTTTCCCCCCCAGCCTTGCGATACCGACTGCAACATTAGCAGGCGCCCCGCCAGGACACTGTAGTAGTCTCCCCTGGCTTTCGGGTAATAAATCAACAACCGCATCACCGAGTACCCATACTCTTGCGCTCATAAAGGCTCCAATATACTAATTGCTAAACTAATTAAATCGGTTTAGCAATTAAAGCATAAACGCTGCTCAGGAGAGAACAATATTCAGCAGTGGTTACCCGGTATTTTGTGGTGGAAACGTGAATATGCCGGGATTAATCATCTACCCGGCACTGTTTATCTCACTTACGCATTCGACCAGCTCTGGATCGAATCTTCATTCCCCAGCTCACCATGCATCACTTCATACGATTTTTTCAGGATCACATCAGTGTGCTTGGTTAGGTCTTTGAAAATGCCTTTATTCATCGCGTCGTAGCGTTTGGCGTTGCTCTCAACAGGCATAAAGATATCTTTCACGCGAACCATTTTGTCGACAGCCGTTGCGTAATCTGGGTATAGCCCCAGACCTACCGCCGTATTGATCGCAGCCCCCAGACTTGCACAACCATTAATGGCGTTTCGGCGTGCCGGAAGGTTGAACACGTCGGCAAAAATCTGCATAAACAGATCGCTGTTCGAACCGCCGCCAGTAATGATCACATGCTTTGCAAAGTGATTCATTTCATTACACATATTGTCGTAATTGTTCTTCAGCGTCAGCGCCACGCTTTCCAGTATCGAACGATATATCCATGCGTAATCCATGCTGGAATCAAAGCCGATCATAATCCCGCGTTTGTATGGTTCCCACGGATTGGTCAGCCAGTCCAGCACCGTCATCAGCCCATTACAACCAGGTGGCACGCAAGACGCTTTTTTGTTGAGCAAATCTTCCGGTGAAAGATCCTGTGCTTTGGCATCCTGAATTAACGACTCGCCTAACATGTCGCGCAGCCAGCTCACCGTCCACATGCCTTTGCGAATACCGTAACCTTCATACAGCAATGTTTGCGGAATAGAAGACATAATCGGCCAGTACGCCACCGGATCTTTCGGCAGTGCTTTGCCGTTCATCATCAACGCGATATAGGTGCCAAGAGAAATTACCGCCGTTTCATCATCCAGTAACCCGGCTCCCAGAGCTTCTACCGGTTTATCACTGGTGGTACAAACAACCGGCAGCCCAGCCGGGAAATGTGTCGCCAGCGCGGCTTGAGGAGTGATATGCCCAAGAACAGTGCCCGGCATTTGCACGTCAAAAAGCATCTGGCGGGGGATATTAAACTTTTCCATTACCGCGGCATCTTCACTCCATGCCCAGGTCTTATAATCCACCGGCCACTGACCAAAATAGTTGGCGATATTGTCTTTAAACTCGCCGGTTAAGCGATGCGTCAGATAACCTGAAAAAGAGGTGACATAGGCCACGTCAGGATTAGTGTGTTCGTAAGGGCGTGTAACGCGTGCATCCTGCCAGCTAATCAACGGCGCAGCTGGCGTACCATCGGCTTTCAATAGCGCACGGCAGCAACGGATTGAGCCCAGGCCAATGCCGACAATATCTTCTTTATTCCCGGCAAACTGGCTCATCAAATCGTGACTGGCAAAACATAGTGATGCCCATAAATCATCGTCAGGATGCTCTGCGGTATCGGCATCTGGCGTGTGCATCGGCTGCAATAAGCCTTTGCCTTCGCAAACCACATTACCTTCCAGATCGTACATCACCACTTTTGTGCTCTGACTTCCGCCATCAATCCCTATGATGTATTTTTTCGACATGATTTTTCTCCTGTAATTTTCCTGGCTTACTTGCTGCTAGCCATTGCGGGGGCGCTATCAGCAGTACGAATTTTTTGGAACAGCAAAAAGGTAAAGATGATCACCATGCCAAGCGCCGCCATGCCCATTAGCCACATGTTGCGGTAGGCTTCTGCAGCGGGCAGGGTGTCTTGCCAGTAGCCGATAATCGGGTAAACGAAGACATCCGGCAGAAATCCAATCACCGAACAAATACCTACCGTGGTGCCCATAATGTAAGACGGTGTTCTCGCTTCGCCGGGGCAGGCCCAGTACAGTCCACGTGAGGCGTAGCAGGTGAATCCCAGTAGTAAAATCAGGCCAATCCCCATAGCGACCGATTGCGGGTTAGAGTTGGTAACAAGCAGGGCAGTCAGTGCCAGCAGGCCGATGATGGAAAGGATTTGAATTATGCGGGTAGGGGATTTCACTTTACTGTAGGTGGTGATAATGCCGCCAAGTGGACCACACAGCGCGCGGAATATTTTGTTGATCACAATCCCCATGTAGCTCGCCGCCACCAGCGACATGCCGTACATTTCGGTCAGATAGTTGGTGGAGTAACTCAGAATGGCGTAGATGGTGAAGACACCAAAAATCACCATGCTGCAATACCAGGTGGTGTTGATGCGCAAAACGGCCAGGATGTCGCTAAGCTGGAATGACTGTTTTTCTTTGTTATTGGTATTGCGCAGGTTGTTGTTATCGCTAACAAAAAACCAGCACAGAATCCCCAATAAAATGTAGACCACACTGTAGATGATAATGACCGTTTTCAGGCTGGCGCTGTCATCCGGTGCAAAGCGAGAAAAGACCCACATGGTAAACACCGCCAGCGACATTACACCGACGCCGCGCAGCCCTTCCATCCAGCCCATAATTTTCCCTTGCTCGCTATGATCGCCCAGCAACGATGCGGCTTTAATCGACACCGACCACAGCATTAAAATCGTCGTTATCGCAAAGGCGACCTGAATACAGAGCATTACCCACAGCGGTGGATAAGTTGCCATTAACAGACCCAGTAATCCGGTAATGATCATCGCGGAAGTAATCATTTTGCGATGTGAGAATTTATCGGCAATAACGCCACTGGGCGCATAAAGAATAATAGCTGCAATACCAAAGGTACTCATTATTAAACCTATCTCGGTATTGCTGAATCCCATAAATTTCGCCATGGGAATTTGATAAATATAACGTAAATAAGCCAGGTCGAAACTAACGCCGCCGCTAAAACTAATTATCGCGAGGGTTATCCAACGGCGATATGAGTTGTGTTGCATATCGTATTCCCATTTGTAATAGACAAAAAAAAGAGAAAAGTAAGCCGCCCTTTCAGGTGGATTACTTTTCTCAGGTCTCTAGTAATTGCAATAAGAAATAACATGGAAAGCAGTGGTGTTGTGTGAGAGTAGTCACGCTTCTGCTTTTTAAAATTATTTGATAATACGAATATCACACTGTGATTACGATCACATTAGCGCTTATGCCCTTATGCTAAAAATTATATCCAGTTACCAGAGATAATGAGAAAGGTAACTTCCCTCTCGCGGGGGAAGTTACCTTTCTTTTTTTTTGCTTTACGGAAATTGGAGCTAACTATGTCAATCGAATCTCTCAATGCGTTCTCAATGGATTTTTTCTCCCTGAAAGGTAAAACAGCAATTGTTACCGGCGGGAATAGTGGATTAGGCCAGGCATTTGCCATGGCGCTGGCCAAGGCTGGCGCAAATGTCTTTATTCCAAGTTTCGTCAAAGATAACGGCGAAACAAAGGAAATGATTGAAAAACAGGGTGTTGAAGTGGACTTCATGCAGGTGGATATCACCGCAGAAGGCGCACCACAGAAGATTATCGCTGCCTGCTGTGAGCGTTTCGGTACCGTCGATATTCTGGTTAACAATGCCGGTATATGTAAGCTGAATAAGGTGCTGGACTTCGGGCGTGCCGACTGGGATCCGATGATTGACGTGAACCTGACCGCCGCATTCGAGTTAAGCTATGAAGCTGCAAAAATTATGATCCCGCAGAAAAGCGGTAAAATCATTAATATCTGTTCATTGTTCTCTTACTTAGGTGGTCAATGGTCACCTGCTTATTCTGCCACTAAACATGCTCTTGCCGGATTCACCAAAGCTTATTGTGATGAACTAGGTCAATATAATATTCAGGTGAATGGTATTGCTCCTGGTTATTATGCAACCGATATTACGCTGGCAACACGCAGTAATCCAGAAACCAATCAGCGCGTTCTTGATCATATACCGGCAAACCGTTGGGGTGATACTCAGGATTTAATGGGTGCAGCCGTATTCCTCGCAAGTCCGGCATCGAATTATGTCAACGGACATTTATTAGTGGTTGATGGCGGTTATTTAGTGCGCTAATTCATAACGGTGGTTTCTGTTTTCTCTTATTAATAACTATTCCATTTTTATTATCAGGAAGGAATTATTATGTCTTTATCTCGCGTAGCGATTGTCGACCAGCTAAAGGAAATTGTTGGTGCAGATCGCGTTATTACCGATGAAACGGTATTAAAGAAAAACAGTATTGACCGTTTTCGTAAATTTCCGGATATTCATGGTATTTATACTTTGCCGATTCCGGCAGCGGTCGTAAAACTCGGTTCCACAGAACAAGTATCCCGTGTGCTGAATTTTATGAATGCGCACAAAATTAACGGTGTGCCGCGTACCGGTGCTTCCGCTACCGAAGGTGGACTGGAAACCGTTGTGGAAAACTCGGTAGTGCTTGATGGCTCTGCAATGAATCAAATCATTAATATTGATATTGAGAATATGCAGGCCACGGCGCAATGTGGTGTTCCGCTGGAGGTGCTGGAAAACGCGTTGCGTGAAAAAGGTTACACCACGGGGCATTCACCGCAATCAAAACCGCTGGCGCAGATGGGCGGCCTGGTAGCAACCCGCAGTATCGGGCAGTTCTCCACACTCTACGGCGCAATCGAAGATATGGTCGTTGGTCTGGAAGCAGTATTGGCTGATGGCACCGTCACACGTATTAAAAACGTACCACGCCGCGCGGCAGGCCCGGACATTCGTCACATTATCATCGGCAACGAAGGTGCATTGTGCTATATCACTGAAGTAACAGTGAAAATCTTTAAGTTCACCCCGGAAAACAACCTCTTCTACGGCTATATCCTGGAAGACATGAAAACCGGCTTCAACATCCTGCGTGAAATCATGGTGGAAGGGTATCGTCCGTCGATCGCTCGTTTGTATGACGCTGAAGATGGCACCCAACACTTCACCCATTTTGCCGATGGTAAATGTGTGCTGATCTTTATGGCTGAAGGTAACCCTCGCATTGCGAAGGCGACGGGCGAAGGGATTGCTGAAATCGTGGCACGTTACCCGCAATGCCAGCGCGTGGACAGCAAGCTGATCGAAACCTGGTTTAATCACCTGAACTGGGGGCCGGATAAAGTGGCCGCTGAACGTGTGCAGATCCTCAAAACCGGCAACATGGGCTTTACCACCGAAGTGTCCGGCTGCTGGAGCTGCATCCACGAAATCTACGAAAGCGTTATTAACCGTATTCGTACCGAGTTCCCGCACGCCGACGACATCACCATGCTGGGCGGTCACTCCTCTCATAGCTATCAGAACGGTACCAACATGTACTTCGTCTACGACTACAACGTCGTTGACTGTAAGCCGGAAGAGGAAATCGACAAGTACCACAATCCGCTCAACAAAATCATCTGCGAAGAAACCATTCGTCTCGGCGGTTCGATGGTGCACCACCACGGTATCGGTAAACATCGCGTTCACTGGAGCAAACTGGAACACGGCAGCGCGTGGGCGTTGCTGGAAGGGCTGAAAAAGCAGTTCGATCCTAACGGCATTATGAATACGGGTACTATCTATCCGATTGAAAAATAATGTGTCAGGCAGCGTCCCGTGATGTCGGGGCGTTGCCTTTTCGGCTTCTCAGGCGAGAAGCCGTTCTTATTACCGGACAATGAAGGGGTAAAGATGAACACTTCACCGGTGCGAATGGATGATTTACCACTTAACCGTTTTCACTGCCGCATTGCTGCGCTCACTTTCGGTGCGCACCTGACCGACGGTTATGTCCTCGGCGTCATTGGTTACGCCATTATTCAGCTTACTCCAGCCATGCAACTGACGCCGTTTATGGCGGGAATGATTGGCGGCTCAGCACTCCTTGGTTTGTTTCTTGGCAGCCTGGTTCTTGGATGGATCTCCGACCATATTGGTCGGCAAAAAATCTTCACCTTCAGCTTTTTGCTGATTACGCTCGCTTCGTTCTTGCAATTTTTTGCCACCACGCCAGAGCATCTTATTGGGCTGCGCATTTTGATCGGCATTGGTCTGGGAGGCGATTACTCAGTCGGTCACACCTTGCTGGCTGAATTTTCCCCGCGCCGCCATCGCGGTATTTTACTGGGCGCATTCAGCGTGGTGTGGACCGTAGGCTATGTGTTGGCAAGTATTGCCGGACATCACTTTATTTCCGAAAACCCGGAGGCCTGGCGCTGGCTGCTGGCATCAGCGGCGTTACCAGCCTTGCTGATTACGCTGCTACGTTGGGGCACGCCGGAATCGCCACGCTGGCTACTGCGCCAGGGACGTTTTGCTGAAGCTCACGCTATTGTGCATCGCTATTTGGGGCCACATGTTTTACTGGGCGATGAAGTGGCAGCGGCGACCCATAAACACATCAAAACCTTGTTTTCTTCGCGCTACTGGCGACGCACGGCGTTTAACAGCGTCTTCTTTGTCTGCCTCGTAATCCCATGGTTTGTGATTTATACCTGGCTGCCGACCATCGCCCAGACTATTGGTCTGGAGGATGCGCTGACCGCCAGCCTGATGCTTAATGCGTTGTTAATTGTGGGCGCGCTGCTGGGATTAGTTCTGACGCACCTGCTGGCACATCGCAAGTTTTTGCTGGGAAGTTTTTTGCTGCTGGCGGCAACGCTGGTAGTGATGGCCTGTTTGCCTTCCGGCAGTTCATTAACGCTGCTGCTTTTTGTTCTCTTCAGCACCACCATTTCGGCAGTCAGTAATCTGGTGGGCATTTTGCCTGCGGAAAGTTTTCCTACTGACATTCGCTCGCTGGGCGTCGGTTTTGCCACCGCCATGAGTCGGTTGGGGGCGGCGGTAAGTACTGGCCTGCTGCCGTGGGTGCTGGCGCAGTGGGGAATGCAAGCCACCTTATTGCTCCTGGCGGCAGTGTTGTTGGTTGGTTTTGTTGTGACCTGGCTATGGGCACCAGAAACCAAAGCACTCCCGCTGGTGGCGGCGGGAAATGTAGGAGGTGCGAATGAACATTCTGTTAGCGTTTAAAGCCGAACCGGATGCCGGAATGCTGGCGGAAAAAGAGTGGCAGGCGGCGGCTCAGGGTAATATTGGACCAGATGTTTCGCTACTGCGAAGTTTACTCGGTGCTGATGAACAGGCTGCCGCCGCGCTGCTGTTGGCGCAGAGAAAAAATGGTACTCCGATGTCTTTAACCGCGTTGAGCATGGGGGATGAACGGGCGTTGCACTGGCTGCGCTATCTCATGGCTCTTGGGTTTGAGGAAGCTGTATTGCTGGAGACGGCGGCAGATCTGCGCTTTGCGCCGGAATTTGTCGCTCGCCATATTGCCGAGTGGCAGCATCAGAATCCGCTGGATCTGATCATTACCGGCTGCCAAAGCAGCGAAGGACAGAATGGGCAAACGCCATTTTTGCTGGCGGAAATGCTGGGCTGGCCCTGTTTCACCCAGGTGGAGCGTTTCACACTCGACGCGCCGTTTATCACCCTCGAACAGCGTACTGAAAATGGGGTGCGCTGTTGCCGGGGGCGCTTGCCTGCGGTGATTGCCGTGCGTCAGTGCGGTGAAGTGGCCTTGCCAGTACCGGGAATGCGCCAGCGAATGGCTGCGGGGAAAGCAGAAATTATCCGTAAAACTGTTGCTGTCGAATTGCCAGCGATGCAGTGTCTGCAACTGGCAAGAGCAGAGCAACGACGCGGAGCGACGCTGATTGATGGGCAAACGGTAGCAGAAAAAGCGCAAAAGCTATGGCAGGACTATTTACGCCAAAGGATGCAGCCATGAATATCGCCATTGTGACAATAAATCAGGAGAATGCCGCAATAGCGAGCTGGCTGGCAGAACAGGATTTCAGCGGTTGTACCCTGGCGCACTGGCAGATTGAACCTCAGCCCGTAGTGGCGGAACAGGTGCTGGATGCGTTGGTGGAACAGTGGCAGCGAACGCCTGCGGACGTTGTTCTCTTTCCGCCGGGAACGTTTGGCGATGAACTGTCGACCCGGCTGGCCTGGCGTTTACATGGTGCAAGCATCTGCCAGGTGACTTCGTTAGATATTCCAACCGTAAGCGTGCGCAAATCCCACTGGGGAAATGCGTTGACGGCGACGCTGCAAACAGACAAACGCCCGCTATGCCTTTCGCTGGCACGTCAGGCGGGAGCAGATAAAAACGCCACGTTGTCCTCTGGGATGCAGCAACTGAACATTGTCCCCGGCGCGCTTCCCGACTGGCTGGTTAGCCTAGAAAACCTGAAAAATGTTACCCGCGACCCATTAGCTGAAGCCAGACGGGTGCTGGTGGTGGGGCAGGGCGGAGAGGCAGATAACCAGGAAATCGCTATGCTGGCAGAAAAGCTGGGAGCCGAAGTGGGCTACAGTCGGGCACGAGTGATGAACGGTGGCGTTGATGCCGAAAAAGTCATTGGTATTTCCGGACATCTGCTGGCACCTGAGGTGTGTATTGTTGTTGGTGCTTCCGGCGCAGCAGCGTTAATGGCGGGCGTACGCAATAGCAAGTTTGTGGTGGCGATTAATCATGACGCCAGCGCAGCGGTATTTTCACAGGCAGATGTTGGCGTGGTTGATGACTGGAAAGTGGTGCTGGAGGCACTGGTGACAAACATTCACGCAGATTGCCAATAACGTGTTGCCGGATGATCCTGCCTACGGTTCTGGCCTGGGGACTTGTAGGCCTGATAAGACGCGTCAAGCGTCGCATCAGGCGCTGAATGTCGGATGTGGCGTGCAGCCTACAAATCACACAAATTCAATTCGTTACGATTATCCCGTTAAAGCAATTTTTTCGCCAACGTCCAGACCCCGGTATTCGTGGTGGAAAGCGCCACGACACCCGCGTTAATCGCATTACGCGCATCTTCTTCATCGCACACCAGCCCGCCGGCAATCAGCGGTTGGCGGATTTTCTCCGTCACCCAGCCCAGCACTTTGGGCATACAGCCAGGCAGGATCTCAATACAATCCGGATTCGATTGCGCAACTTGCTTATCAATGTTGTGAAACGAAATCGAATCAACAATAAACAGTCGATGAATACAGAAAAAACCTTCCGCTCTTGCTGCTTTCAGCATTGAGGCTTTGGTACTGATAATTCCGTCCGCCTCGGTCACCAGTTTCAAAAACTGAATCACCACTTCTTTATTTGACGCGCCTTCCAGCAAATCAACATGAATAAAAGCATATTTCCCGGCGTTCTTAATCTTTTTAACGATATTACTAATGGTGCAGATATTGCCGTACAACACGGAAATAAACTGGCATTCAGAGTCGATTGCCAGTTGCAGGCTGGCATTATCTTTAACGGCAGCAATCACCGGATTCTGGCGGAGCAGGTGTAAGAGGGGCATAAATTATCCTTATTATTTATCCAAAACGGTAGGTGATGCCGAATCCGGAAGGTGGATAGCGCCACTGTTGTAGTGTTTTTTCGTCGCACAGCAAACGGCAGGTGCCACACTCCAGGCAACTGCGATAGTCAATACGTAAGTCACCTTCTGGTGTGAGCGAAAAAAGACCAGCCGGACAAGCGTTAATCAACCATTGTACCGTCTGACGCTCAACGGAGTCAGCCGGAACAATGTGCGGCGCATCGGCAACGCGCCAGAGATTACGGGCTACAGACATCGCAGACTCCTGATAACATCGCCCGCCAGATGCCACAGGCCGTGACGACGTAAATGACGCCAGAATAACTGGCGCAGCGGTGGAACAGGTTTATCACCCTGATCCCATAAATCGCGGGAAATATCCTGCATTAACGCAGGCCACGCCCGATACCAGCCAGGGCGTTGCAAAAGCGCCGGAACATGCTGATAACGTTGTAGAACATCCCACAGCAGGCTGCGCTCTACGTTGTGATGATAAAGCGCAAACAGATTTTGCGGCTCGCGGTGCTGGCAGGCGCTTATCAGCGTTTGTGCCGCCGCCTGCGCGCCAGTTAGCGCCATATCCATGCCGCGCACGGAAATTCCGGTATTGACGCAACTGCGCAACGTATCGCCCACCAGCAGCCAGCCGTTACCGGCGTATTGCACCTGCATACTGTGCAAGCCACCTTCTGGCACCAGATGCGCACCATACTCCAGTGATTCCGTGTTTTTGATAAGCGGGCGCACTGCCGGATGCGTTTTAAAGCGAGCCAGCAGCTCGCTTGCCGGAACACGACTTTGCGTAAGTGAAGAGAGCGGGCAAACAATCCCTAACGAGAGCGTTTGTTGATTAGTATAAAGAAATGCGCCGCCGGGTAAGTCATCACAGATCCCGCCGCTGAACAGCAACGCTGCGCCTTCGTTATTCTCCAGATGAAAACGTTCTTCAATAGCGGATGTTTCCAGCGACAGCACTTCTTTGATCCCCAACGCCATCGCTTCGCCAGCAGGACGAGTCACTAACCCGTGACGTTCAGCCAGGACGCTGTTGGCACCTTCTGCCAGCACCACATAACGGGCGCGGAGAATATCGTCACCACAAATGACACCACACACCCTGCCGTTTTCTTCATACAGCGCATCCACCGTCGCACCGGGGATGCATTCGACACCTTCTTTTTCGGCTTCGGCAACCAGCCACGGATCGAACCGTGCACGTAATACACTCCAGGATTCACCGCCGGGCTGTAAGCTGGAAAACGTCGTTGCGCCATCCGGCGTTAACAGGGAAAGGCTTTCGTGAGTGATGCGTCGTTCAAGAGGCGCGGTCAGATGAAATTGTGGGAGGAGTTCCGCGAGCGCCTGGGTATATAAACGCCCGCCGGAAAGATTTTTGCTGCCGGGGATTTCAGCGCGTTCCAGTAACAAAACGGATAAACCCGCTCGCGCGCAGCGTAACGCGCAAGCGGTGCCTGCAATACCGGCACCAATAATAATAATGTCGCAGTCGTCTTCCATGTCATGCCCCAGATATCCAGAACACAACACCCTAACATAGCGTTACTTAAGGGAAATTGACCGCCGACACACTCTTATCATTCGCCGCGATAGATACAACCTGCGGTGCAGGTTTCTTTTACCATCACCGCACTTAACAGCGGCACAACGGGTTTAACCTGATCCCAAATCCATTTTGCTAAAACTTCGCTGGTTGGGTTTTCCAGACCTGGAATATCATTGAGATAATGGTGATCGAGGCGCTCGTAGGTTGGCTTAAACGCCGCTTTCAGTTCAGCGAAATCGATAATCCAGCCCGTATGCGGATCGACTTCCCCGGTAATTTCCAGTCGCACCATAAAGGAATGCCCGTGCAGGCGACCACATTTATGTCCTTCCGGGACGTGTGGTAAGCGGTGAGCGGCTTCGAAGGTGAAATCTTTAAATAACGTGGTGGACATCATAATTTCTCTACAGGACGATAAAACCGCCGTAGAGTACCGGAAAGGCTGTTTTTTCGCATTATCTAAAACGACTTTGTTGCGCAAAATCGCTGATTTATCTTAATGATTGGCTAAATTCATTTGTTTTTCATTGGGTTGAGTAATCTATTTTGTTGTTAAAGACTATTGCTAAAACAGGTTAGTCGATTTGGTTATTAGTTATCGCTATCCCGTCTTTAATCCACACCGTTCACCCCGTTAACCTTACCTTCTCTTCTGTTTTATGGGCGCTGACAGGGCGCAGAAACAGCTTTGCTTACTGGAACATAACGACGCATGACGACACAGGTCTCACCTTCCGCGTTGCTTCCGTTGAACCCGGAGCAACTGGCACGCCTTCAGGCGGCCACGACCGATTTAACTCCCACCCAGCTTGCCTGGGTTTCTGGCTATTTCTGGGGCGTGCTCAACCAGCAGCCTGCTGCGCTTGCAGCGACGCCAGCGCCCGCCGCAGAAATGCCGGGTATAACTATTATCTCCGCCTCGCAAACCGGCAATGCGCGCCGGGTTGCTGAAGCGTTACGCGATGACTTATTAGCGGCAAAACTAAACGTTAAGCTGGTGAACGCGGGCGACTATAAATTCAAACAAATCGCCAGCGAAAAACTGCTTATCGTGGTGACGTCAACGCAAGGGGAAGGGGAACCGCCGGAAGAAGCCGTCGCGCTGCATAAGTTCCTGTTCTCCAAAAAAGCGCCGAAGCTGGAAAACACCGCATTTGCCGTGTTTAGCCTCGGCGATAGCTCTTATGAATTTTTCTGCCAGTCCGGGAAAGATTTTGACAGCAAGCTGGCGGAACTGGGCGGTGAACGCCTGCTCGACCGTGTCGATGCCGATGTTGAATATCAGGCCGCTGCCAGCGAGTGGCGCGCCCGCGTGGTTGATGCGCTTAAATCGCGTGCGCCTGTCGCGGCACCTTCGCAATCCGTCGCTACTGGCACGGTAAATGAAATCCACACCAGCCCGTATAGCAAAGACGCGCCGCTGGTGGCGAGCCTCTCTGTTAACCAGAAAATTACCGGGCGTAACTCTGAAAAAGACGTTCGCCATATCGAAATTGACTTAGGTGACTCGGGCCTGCGTTACCAGCCGGGTGACGCGCTGGGCGTCTGGTATCAGAACGATCCGGCACTGGTGAAAGAACTTGTCGAACTGCTGTGGCTGAAAGGCGATGAACCTGTCACCGTTGAGGGCAAAACCCTGCCGCTGAATGAGGCGCTACAGTGGCATTTTGAACTGACCGTCAACACCGCCAACATTGTTGAGAACTATGCCACGCTTACCCGCAGCGAAACGCTGCTGCCGCTGGTGGGCGATAAAGCGAAGTTGCAGCATTACGCCGCGACGACGCCGATTGTTGACATGGTGCGTTTCTCTCCGGCGCAACTGGATGCCGAAGCGCTGATTAATCTGCTGCGCCCGCTGACGCCGCGCCTGTATTCCATCGCCTCTTCGCAGGCGGAAGTCGAGAACGAAGTACACGTCACCGTTGGTGTGGTGCGTTACGACGTGGAAGGCCGCGCCCGTGCCGGTGGTGCCTCCAGCTTCCTCGCGGATCGTGTGGAAGAAGAGGGTGAAGTCCGCGTCTTTATCGAACATAACGATAACTTCCGCCTGCCAGCCAATCCGGAAACGCCGGTGATTATGATTGGCCCAGGCACCGGCATTGCGCCGTTCCGCGCCTTTATGCAGCAACGCGCCGCCGACGAAGCGCCGGGGAAAAACTGGCTGTTCTTTGGCAACCCGCACTTTACGGAAGATTTCCTCTACCAGGTGGAATGGCAGCGCTACGTCAAAGAGGGCGTGCTGACGCGTATCGATCTTGCCTGGTCGCGCGATCAAAAAGAAAAAATTTACGTACAAGACAAACTGTGCGAACAGGGCGCGGAGCTGTGGCGCTGGATCAATGACGGTGCCCACATTTATGTCTGCGGCGACGCTAATCGCATGGCGAAAGACGTTGAACAGGCACTTCTGGAAGTGATTGCCGAATTTGGTGGCATGGACACCGAAGCGGCGGATGAATTTTTAAGTGAGCTGCGCGTAGAGCGCCGTTATCAGCGAGATGTCTACTAATGAGCGAAAAACATCCAGGGCCTTTAGTGGTCGAAGGAAAACTGACAGACGCCGAGCGCATGAAGCTTGAAAGCAACTACCTGCGCGGCACCATTGCGGAAGATTTAAACGACGGTCTGACCGGCGGCTTTAAGGGCGACAACTTCCTGCTGATCCGCTTCCACGGCATGTATCAGCAGGATGACCGCGACATCCGCGCCGAACGTGCTGAACAGAAGCTGGAGCCGCGCCACGCGATGCTGTTGCGCTGCCGTCTGCCGGGTGGCGTGATCACCACCAAACAGTGGCAGGCGATCGATAAATTTGCCGGTGAAAACACCATCTATGGCAGCATTCGCCTGACCAACCGCCAGACGTTTCAGTTCCACGGCATTCTGAAAAAGAACGTCAAACCGGTGCACCAGATGCTGCACTCGGTCGGTCTTGATGCGCTGGCGACTGCTAACGACATGAACCGTAACGTACTCTGCACCTCGAACCCTTACGAGTCGCAGCTACACGCGGAAGCGTATGAATGGGCGAAGAAAATCTCTGAACATCTGCTGCCGCGTACCCGCGCGTATGCGGAGATCTGGCTCGATCAGGAAAAAGTCGCCACCACCGATGAAGAACCGATCCTCGGTCAGACTTATTTGCCGCGTAAATTCAAAACCACGGTAGTGATCCCGCCGCAGAACGATATCGATCTGCATGCCAACGACATGAACTTCGTGGCAATCGCCGAAAACGGCAAGCTGGTGGGCTTTAACCTGCTGGTGGGGGGTGGGCTTTCTATCGAACACGGCAACAAGAAAACCTACGCCCGCACGGCGAGTGAGTTTGGCTATCTGCCGCTGGAGCATACGCTAGCGGTGGCGGAAGCCGTCGTGACAACTCAGCGTGACTGGGGTAACCGAACCGATCGTAAAAATGCCAAAACCAAATACACGCTGGAGCGCGTGGGGGTCGAGACGTTTAAAGCAGAAGTGGAACGTCGCGCGGGGATCAAGTTCGAACCGATCCGTCCGTATGAATTTACCGGGCGCGGCGATCGTATCGGCTGGGTTAAGGGCATTGATGATAACTGGCACCTGACGCTGTTTATCGAAAATGGTCGCATCCTTGATTATCCGGGGCGTCCGCTGAAAACCGGCTTGTTGGAGATCGCGAAGATCCACAAAGGTGATTTCCGCATTACGGCGAACCAGAATCTGATCATCGCCGGCGTGCCGGAAAGCGAGAAAGCGAAGATCGAGAAGATCGCCAAAGAAAGCGGGTTAATGAATGCCGTCACGCCGCAGCGTGAAAACTCAATGGCCTGCGTGTCATTCCCGACTTGCCCGCTGGCGATGGCGGAAGCGGAGCGTTTCCTGCCGTCTTTTATCGACAAAATCGATAATTTAATGGCGAAACATGGTGTCAGCGATGAGCATATCGTGATGCGTGTAACAGGCTGCCCGAACGGTTGTGGTCGCGCGATGCTGGCGGAAGTGGGTCTGGTGGGGAAAGCGCCGGGTCGCTACAACCTGCATCTTGGCGGCAACCGCATTGGGACACGTATCCCACGGATGTATAAAGAAAACATCACCGAACCGGAAATCCTGGCGTCGCTTGATGAACTGATAGGGCGCTGGGCGAAAGAGCGCGAAGCGGGTGAAGGCTTCGGCGACTTTACGGTGCGTGCGGGCATCATTCGCCCGGTGCTCGATCCGGCGCGCGATTTGTGGGATTAACCATCAGCCCGGTCTTGAAGGCCTGATAAGACGCGTGAGCGTCGCATCAGGCAAGGCAAACAGTGAGGAATCTATGTCCAAACTCGATCTAAACGCCCTGAACGAACTGCCGAAGGTAGATCGCATTCTGGCGCTGGCGGAAACTAACGCCGAACTGGAAAAACTGGACGCTGAAGGCCGCGTTGCCTGGGCGCTGGATAATCTGCCCGGTGAATATGTACTTTCTTCCAGCTTTGGCATTCAGGCGGCGGTGAGCCTGCATCTGGTGAATCAGATTCACCCGGATATTCCAGTGATCCTCACCGATACCGGTTATCTGTTCCCGGAAACCTACCGCTTTATTGACGAGTTAACGGACAAACTCAAACTCAACCTGAAAGTGTACCGTGCTACCGAAAGCGCTGCCTGGCAGGAAGCGCGCTACGGCAAACTGTGGGAACAGGGCGTTGAAGGTATTGAAAAGTACAACGATATCAACAAAGTCGAACCGATGAACCGGGCGCTAAAAGAACTGAACGCGCAAACCTGGTTTGCCGGCCTGCGCCGTGAACAATCCGGCAGTCGTGCCAATTTACCGGTGCTGGCAATTCAGCGTGGCGTATTTAAAGTGCTGCCGATTATCGACTGGGATAACCGAACTATTTATCAGTACCTGCAAAAACATGGCCTGAAATATCACCCATTATGGGATGAAGGATATTTATCGGTCGGTGATACCCATACAACCCGTAAATGGGAACCCGGCATGGCGGAAGAAGAAACGCGTTTCTTTGGCTTAAAAAGAGAATGTGGGTTACACGAAGGGTAAATATTGCCGGATAAATTAAACGCCTCTGTCAGAAATGATGGGGGCGTTTTTATTTTGCGAGCAGCATTCCTGATTTTAAACGTGAACGTCGTTGGAAGAATTAACAGGTATAGAATGGCGTTGGGTGCTTGAGGCTGTCTGGCGTTAAGCATTCGCGAGGTTCCAGATGGACAAAAGCCCCAGGCGATATTTCTATCAACCTGAGGCCAGCGTTCGAACCCAAACAATTCGAATGTTAGTCTCTTCTTTGCAGGGAGGCAAGACATGCTGACAAAATATGCCCTTGTGGCAATCATAGTGCTGTGTTTTACAGTACTGGGATTCACGCTGATGGTAGGCGACTCGTTGTGTGAGTTGAGTATCAGAGAACGTGGTATGGAGTTTAAGGCGGTTCTCGCTTACGAATCGAAGAAGTAGCCACCACGCGGGGGTAAAACCCCGCGTACTGAATTGTGATGGTTTGGTCTCCTGCACCCTTTTTTAATTTATATTGTTTATGTGAATATTATGCCTATGTTTATTATTCATATATATTACGGATGAAAATTATTTGATTATTCATAATGTAAATATTTTATTGAACGATATATATCACAGATAATTTTTAATATATGCGTAAATATCCTTTAAGTTTACTGAAGGATAAAAATATTGTGACTTTTTTTGATTTCTGGGGAAAAACCCGACGCGGCGAGAAAGACGGGGGCGACGACTATCACCTTCTTTGCTGGCATTCGCTGGATGTAGCCGCGATGGGCTATTTAATGGTTAAAAGCAATTGCTTCGGACTGGCTGACTATTTTCGTCAATTAGGTTTCGCTGACACGGAGCAGGCAGCACAATTTTTCGCCTGGCTGCTGTGCTGGCACGATATTGGAAAATTTGCCCGCTCTTTTCAGTAACTTTACCTGCACCCACAACTCAAGGTCCCGGAAGGCGCAAGAAAGAATTACGAAAAGATCTCTCATTCAACGCTGGGCTACTGGTTGTGGAACCATTATTTAAGTGAATGTCAGGAGTTGCTTCCTTCATCTTCACTCTCTCCGCGCAAACTTAAACGGGTGATGGAGATGTGGATGCCCATGACTACCGGGCATCATGGTCGACCCCCTGAGCGTATGGATGAACTGGATAATTTTCTGCCTGAAGACAAAGGTGCCGCACGAGATTTTCTCCTTGCAATCAAGGTACTGTTTCCGCTCATAGAGATCCCCACATTCTGGGATGATGACGAGGGCGTTGAACTTATAAAACAACTTTCCTGGTATATCTCTGCAACCGTCGTACTTGCAGACTGGACGGGATCGTCAACGCGATATTTTCCACGCGTCGCACAGACAATGGATATTGAAGATTACTGGCAGAAAACTTTAGTTCAGGCTCAAAACGCCTTAACCGTCTTTCCTCCAAAAGCAGAAAGCGCGCCTTTCACCGGAATTAATACGCTGTTTCCTTTTATTGAGAATCCGACACCGCTACAGCAAAAGGTGCTGGATCTGGATATCAGCCAGCCGGGACCACAGTTATTTATTCTGGAGGATGTAACCGGCGCAGGTAAAACAGAAGCGGCGCTTATCCTGGCGCACAGGTTGATGGCTGCGGGGAAAGCGCAGGGTTTGTTTTTTGGCCTGCCAACAATGGCAACGGCCAATGCCATGTACGATCGACTGGTCAAAACCTGGCTTGCTTTCTATTCGCCAGAGTCCCGCCCCAGCCTGGTGCTGGCACACAGTGCCCGAACATTAATGGACCGCTTTAATGAATCACTCTGGTCCGGTGATTTAGTCGGGTCAGAAGAACCGGATGAACAAACGTTCAGTCAGGGATGTGCGGCCTGGTTTGCCGACAGTAACAAGAAGGCGCTACTGGCTGAAATTGGCGTCGGCACGCTGGATCAGGCGATGATGGCTGTGATGCCGTTCAAACATAATAATCTGCGGCTTCTGGGACTGAGTAACAAAATCCTGCTGGCTGATGAGATCCATGCCTGTGACGCTTACATGTCATGCATTCTTGAAGGGCTGATCGAGCGGCAGGCGCGTGGCGGAAACAGCGTCATTTTGCTTTCTGCCACGTTATCTCAACAGCAGCGCGACAAACTCGTTGCTGCCTTTGCGCGTGGTATAGAGGGCCAGCAAGAAGCTCCGTTCCTGGAAAAGGATGATTACCCCTGGCTGACGCACGTTACGAAATCCGATGTGCATTCACACCGGGTAGCGACGCGCAAAGACGTTGAGCGCAGCGTGAGTGTGGGTTGGCTTCATAGCGAACAAGAGTGTATTGCGCGTATCGCATCGGCGGTAAGTCAGGGGAAATGTATCGCCTGGATCCGAAATTCTGTCGATGACGCCATCCAGGTTCATCGTCAGTTACTTGCCCGCGGCGTCATTCCTGCTTCCAGCCTTTCACTTTTTCATAGCCGCTTTGCTTTTAGCGATCGCCAGCGAATTGAAACGGAGACGCTGGCACGCTTTGGTAAAGAAGACTGTTCACAGCGTGCCGGAAAAGTCCTCATTTGTACTCAAGTCCTGGAGCAGAGCGTTGACTGCGACCTGGACGAAATGATTTCCGACCTTGCCCCTGTTGATTTACTGATCCAGCGAGCAGGGCGATTACAGCGACATATCCGCGATATGAATGGCCAGTTAAAGCGTGACGGTAAAGACGAGCGTCACCCTCCTGAATTGCTGATTCTGGCCCCCGTCTGGGACGACTCTCCGGGTGACGAATGGTTTGGCAGTGCCATGCGTAACAGTGCATTTGTCTATCCCGATCATGGGCGAATCTGGCTGACGCAGCGTGTGCTGCGTGAGCAAGGTGCTATTCAGATGCCACACTCAGCCCGGCTTCTGATTGAATCAGTCTACGGTGAGGACGTAGTAATGCCGGAAGGGTTTGCCCGCAGCGAGCAGGAGCAAGTGGGCAAATATTACTGCGATCGCGCAATGGCTAAAAAGTTTGTACTGAACTTCAGGCCCGGCTATGCCGCCAATATCAACGATTACCTCCCGGAAAAACTGTCGACACGTCTGGCTGAAGAGTCTGTTTCCCTGTGGCTGGCTACCTGTATTGACGGTGTGGTGAAGCCTTATGCCACAGGTGCACACGCATGGGAAATGAGCGTTGTCAGAGTGCGCCGAAGCTGGTGGAAAAAACATCGGGATGAGTTTTCTTTACTGGAAGGGGATGCGTTCAGGCAGTGGTGCGTTGAACAGCGGCATGATCCGGAGATGGCAAACGTGATTTTAGTCACCGATGACGAAAGTTGTGGGTATTCGGCTACGGAGGGATTGATTGGCAAGGTTGGTTGAGATGTCTGCGACAGGATTCTCTGAATAGTTGATACACAAAAAAGGATGGAAGGATGGACAACCGACCAGGGATGGTCTTTTTTACGAGAGGATGCGTATGAACTCGTTTTCACTTCTGACAACCCCGTGGTTGCCTGTTCGTTTCAAAGACGGAACGACAGGCAAGCTGGCACCAGTCGATCTGGCTGATGAAAATGTTGTCGATATCGCCGCACCGCGAGCAGATTTACAAGGTGCGGCCTGGCAGTTTTTGCTGGGACTACTACAAACCAGCTTCGCGCCAAAAGATCATCGTCGTTGGGATGATATCTGGGAAGACGGACTGGAAGCTGAAAAGCTACGAGAAGCATTGCTGTCTTTAGAACATGCTTTCCAGTTTGGGCCTGATTCATCTTCATTTATGCAGGATTTTGAGGCGCTCACGGGAGATAAAGTTCCGGTCGCTTCGCTACTGCCTGAGATTCCCGGCTCTCAAACGACGAAGTTTAATAAAGACCATTTTATCAAGCGGGGTGTAACGGAATATCTGTGCCCCCATTGCTTAGCATTGGCCTTGTTCTCTTTACAGTTGAATGCACCCGCGGGCGGCAAAGGCTATCGCACCGGTTTACGAGGCGGTGGGCCGATGACGACTCTCATTGAATTACAGGAATATCAGGGCAATCAACAAACACCCTTGTGGCGCAAACTGTGGCTCAACGTGATGCCGCAGGATGAAGCCGACTTACCGCTACCCAAAAAATTTGACGATCTGATTTTCCCCTGGCTAGGCCCGACGCGTACCAGCGAACTGGTCGGTGCGGTGGTAACCCATGATCAGGTCAATAAACTCCAGGCGTACTGGGGAATGCCGCGGCGTATACGTATTGATTTTAATACCACGACAGTCGGCAACTGCGATATTTGCGACGAGCAGAACGACGCGCTCCTGAGCCTGATGACGACCAAAAATTATGGTGCCAATTATGCCATGTGGCAGCATCCCTTAACGCCTTACCGTGTACCACTTAAAGAGGGTGGCGAGTTTTACTCCGTTAAACCACAACCGGGCGGTTTAATCTGGCGCGACTGGTTAGGCCTTATCGAAACGGGTAAATCAGAAAACAATACGGAACTTCCCGCGTTGGTGGTGAAACTCTTTAATGCCAGCAGTCTGAAACAGGCAAAAGTGGGCCTATGGGGATTTGGTTATGATTTTGACAACATGAAAGCGCGCTGTTGGTACGAACACCATTTCCCGCTACTGCTCAATAAAAAAGAAGGCCAGATACCGAAGCTGCGGCTGGCTGCGCAAACGGCTTCACGGATTCTGAGTCTGTTACGGAGTGCATTGAAAGAAGCATGGTTCTCCGATCCAAAAGGTGCAAGGGGTGATTTCAGTTTTGTGGATATCGACTTCTGGAACAAAACTCAGCATCGCTTCCTGAGGTTAGTGCGCCAAATTGAAGAAGGTCAGGATGCGGATGAATTACTCGGCAAATGGCAAAAGGAAATGTGGTTATTCGCGCGTCAGGATTTTGACGAGCGTGTATTCACTAATCCTTATGAGCCCGTTGATTTGAAACGCGTCATGACCGCGCGCAAGAAATATTTTACAACATCGGCGGAGAAGCAAAGTGCTAAAGCCGCCAGGGAGAAAAAGCAGGAGGCTGCTGAATGAGTATTGTAAAAGAGGAGCACAAAGCCACGCTGCGTAAATGGCACGAAGAGTTGCAGGAAAAACGCGGCAATCGTGCCAGTCTGCGGCGTAGCACAACGGTTAATGATGTTTGTCTGTCAGAAGGTTTTCGTTCTCTGCTGATGCAGACCCACACGTTGTGGAAAATTGAATCACAGGAGTGGCGTTTTACCGCACTGGCGCTGGTTGCCGCCGTTGCCGCCAATGTAAAAGCCATTGATGAACGGCAGCCTTTTGCCGCGCAGTTGGCGGCGGTAATGTCTGAGGGGCGTTTTACTCGCCTGTCGGCAATCAAAACGCCGGATGATTTACTGCGCCAGTTACGTCGCGCGGTCAAATTATTAAACGGTTCGGTCAATCTTATCTCTTTGGCAGACGATATTTTCCGCTGGTGCCAGGAGAGTGACGACCTGCTCAACCATCACCGCCGTCAGCAGCGGCCAACAGAATTTATCCGTATCCGCTGGGCGCTGGAATATTACCAGGCTGGCGACGCCGATAACGAACAAAATTAATAAAGGACTATCTCATGACGACATTTATTCAGCTTCATTTGTTAACCGCTTACCCTGCAGCCAACCTTAACCGTGATGACACCGGTGCGCCGAAAACCGTGGTGCTGGGTGGAGCAACGCGTCTGCGCGTTTCCTCGCAAAGTCTGAAACGTGCGTGGCGCACTTCTGCACTTTTTGAACAGGCGCTGGCGGGCCATATTGGTATTCGTAGTGGGCGTATCGCGCGCGAGGCAGCAACTATCATGATAGAGAAAGGAATCGAAGAAAAAAAAGCCATCGAATGGGCGGCAGATATTGCCGATTATCTTGGTAAAGCCAAAAAAGACAAAAAACCAAAAGATCCGCTCACTAACGCTGAAACTGAACAGCTCGTCCATATCAGCCCGGCAGAATTTGACGCCGTAAAAGCGCTGGCCCATCAACTGGCAGAAGAAAAGCGCGCGCCAAAAGAGGACGATCTCGCTTTGTTACGTAAAGATCGTATGGCGGTAGATATCGCCATGTTTGGTCGTATGCTGGCGAATAAACCCGAGTTTAATGTTGAAGCCGCCTGTCAGGTCGCGCACGCGTTTGGTGTCAGTGAAACGATTGTCGAAGATGATTTTTTCACCGCCGTTGATGATTTGCGCCAGGCCTCTGAAGATGCTGGTGCAGGGCATCTTGGTGAAACTGGATTTGGTTCTGCGCTGTTCTACACCTATATCTGCATTGATAAAGATCTGCTGGTCGAAAACCTCGGCGGTGACGAAGCATTAGCTAATCAGACCCTGCGCGCCTTTACGGAAGCAGCGTTTAAAGTTTCCCCAACCGGTAAACAAAACAGCTTTGCCAGCCGTGCCTACGCCTCCTGGGCGCTGGCAGAAAAAGGCACCGAACAACCGCGTTCTCTGGCGGCGGCTTTCTATGAACCCATTAATGGCACACGTCAGTTAGATGTGGCGGTGCAGCGTATTACAACGCTTCGCGAAAACATGAATACGGTTTACGAACAGAAGACCGAATGCGCAAGTTTTGACGTGATGAACAAACAGGGAAGCATGAAGGACGTGCTGGACTTTATCTGCGCGTAAGGGGCGGCTTATGAGCCAATATCTGATTTTTCAGCTTCATGGGCCAATGGCATCCTGGGGCGTTGATGCACCCGGTGAGGTGCGTCATAGCCATGAACTGCCTTCGCGTTCAGCATTGCTGGGGCTGCTGGCTGCCGGGGTAGGGATACGGCGTGATGACACCGAATGCTTAAACGCGTTTAATCGCCACTATTCACTGGTGGTTTGCGCCAGCCGTAACCCGCGCTGGGCACGGGATTATCACACGGTCCAGATGCCAAAAGAGGTGCGTAAAGCGCGTTATTTCAGCCGTCGCGAAGAGTTGAGCGACCCTGATCTTCTAAGCGCGATTATCTCCCGGCGCGACTACTACACCGATGCCTGGTGGATGGTGGCCGTGGCAACAACAGCTGATGCGCCTTACAGCCTCGAACAGTTGCAGGAAGGTTTACGCCATCCGGTTTTTCCGCTTTATCTGGGGCGAAAAAGCCATCCGCTGGCATTACCCCTTGCGCCGTTACTGCTCGAAGGCAACGCGTCTGATGCCTTACGTAACGCATACCAACAGTATCAGGATCGTTTCCACGAACTAAAAGTCTCACTCCCGAAACTTCAGGATGAATGCTGGTGGGAAGGGGAGCACGATGGCCTGGTCTCGAGCAAAATATTACGCCGCCGGGATGTTCCTTTAAATCGTCAGCAGTGGCTGTTTGGGGAACGCACCGTCAATCAGGGGCCGTGGCTCAGCAAGGAGGAACCATGTACCTCTCAAGAATAACCTTACATACCGGCCAGCTTTCGCCTGCGCAGTTGCTGCATCTGGTGGATCGCGGGGAATATGTGATGCATCAGTGGCTGTGGGATCTTTTTCCTGGCGGCAAAGAAAGGCAATTTCTTTATCGTCGGGAAGAACTCCAGGGCGCGTTTCGCTTTTTTGTCCTGTCGCAGGAACGCCCGGCGGAAAGTGAAACGTTCACCATCGAATGCCGGTCATTTGCGCCTGAACTGCATACCGGACAATCCCTTTGTTTCAACCTGCGGGCGAATCCAACAGTCTGTAAAGCGGGTAAGCGCCACGATCTGCTGATGGAGGCGAAACGGCAGGTGAGGGGGCAGGCGGAAGGAAGAAATGTCTGGTTGCATCAACAACAGGCGGCGCTGGACTGGCTGGCAGCGCAGGGGGAGAGAAGCGGTTTTACACTGCTGGATACCTCGGTCGATGCCTACCGACAACAGCAACTGCGGCGGGAAAACTCCCGGCAACTGATCCAGTTCAGTAGCGTGGATTATACAGGGATGCTTACAGTCACCGATCCAGGGTTATTTCTGCAACGTCTCTGCCTGGGGTATGGCAAAAGCCGGGCGTTCGGCTGTGGTCTGATGTTAATCAAACCCGGAGCAGAGGCGTGACGTTTGTACCACTGAGTCCGATCCCGTTAAAAGATCGCACATCTATGATCTTCCTCCAGTACGGTCAGGTCGACGTACTGGACGGCGCTTTCGTGCTGATCGACAAAACCGGGATCCGCACGCATATTCCAGTGGGATCGGTCGCCTGCATTATGCTCGAACCGGGAACAAGAGTTTCCCACGCGGCAGTCCATCTGGCCGCCACGGTGGGAACACTGCTGGTCTGGGTCGGTGAAGCGGGCGTTCGCGTTTACTCCTCCGGACAACCCGGAGGGGCGCGGGCAGATAAATTACTCTACCAGGCAAAGCTGGCTTTAACGGAAGATCTACGGTTGAAGGTGGTGCGCAAAATGTATGAATTACGTTTTCGTGAACCACCGCCAGCTCGCCGTTCAGTGGAGCAGTTACGGGGAATTGAGGGATCCCGTGTTCGCCAGACCTATGCATTACTGGCGAAGCAATATGGTGTGAAATGGAATGGTCGCAAATACGATCCTAAAGACTGGGAAAAAGGCGATGTTGTCAATCGCTGCATCAGTGCTGCCACATCATGCCTGTACGGTATATCTGAAGCGGCGGTATTAGCCGCGGGATATGCGCCCGCTATTGGATTTATCCATAGTGGCAAACCGCTTTCATTTGTTTATGACATAGCCGATATCATTAAATTTGATTTGGTTGTGCCAAAGGCATTTGAAATAGCGGCAAGACACCCGGCAGAACCTGATAAAGAAGTGAGACTGGCCTGCCGTGATATTTTCCGTAGTAGTAAATTAACGGGCAAATTAATTCCGTTAATTGAGGAAGTCCTTGCCGCCGGTGAAATTGAACCACCACAACCTGCGCCGGATATGTTACCACCAGCTATCCCGGAACCTGAATTGCTAGGTGATAGTGGTCACCGGGGGCGCAGCGGATGAGCATGGTCGTGGTTGTTACAGAAAATGTCCCTCCGCGCTTACGTGGACGGCTTGCAATCTGGCTCCTGGAAGTACGTGCCGGTGTTTATGTTGGTGATACATCAAAACGTATTCGGGAGATGATCTGGCAGCAAATCTCCCAACTGGCAGGTTGCGGAAATGTGGTCATGGCCTGGGCGACCAATACCGAGTCGGGTTTTGAATTTCAGACCTGGGGTGAAAACAGACGTATTCCGGTGGATTTGGATGGGTTACGGTTGGTTTCGTTTCTTCCTGTTGAGAATCAATAAGTTACCCGTTCTTTAAAAATAAGGAAAAGTTTGAATTTAGTTGGTAGATTGTTGTTGTGGAATAAAATTGTTTAAAAACAGATACGTATGCTTAGTGTGTTCCCTGCGCCAGCGGGGATAAACCGCGATGACTTATCGTTTAAAGAACTTGAGGTTGGTGTTCCCTGCGCCAGCGGGGATAAACCGAAATTAATTTCGAAACGGGCGTTGATGGTGAAGTGTTCCCTGCGCCAGCGGGGATAAACCGGCTGGCGCACCTTACGCAAAAATAGACGTAAAGTGTTCCCTGCGCCAGCGGGGATAAACCGCCAGGGAGCGAAGCTGTGGCCATGCTGAAAGGGTGTTCCCTGCGCCAGCGGGGATAAACCGGGGTTCTATTTCCTCGGGATTTGCCGACACGCGTGTTCCCTGCGCCAGCGGGGATAAACCGGTCAACGCTGGTCAGGCGTGGTACTTCCTCCGGTGTTCCCTGCGCCAGCGGGGATAAACCGGACGCACTGGATGCGATGATGGATATCACTTAGAGTTCCCCCCGCCCCTGCGGTAGAACTCCCAGCTCCCATTTTCAAACCCATCAAGACGCCTTCGCCAGCTCCTTCACCAGCGGTAGCATTATCCGCATAACGTCACGGCAGCGACGTTCTATTCTTCCAGGAAGCGCCTTATCAATATTCTGTTGATTATCAAGCCTTACATCATGCCAGCTATTTCCCGCCGGGAATGCGGTTGTTTTTGCGCGTTGCTGATAACCATCCTTATTTCCAAGATTCCAGTTAGTCGCTTCCACCGAAAGTACGGCAATACCGGCTTTGTCGAAAACTTCGGCGTCATTACAACAGCCAGTACCCTTCGGATAATTTTTATTCAAACCCGGATTGGTCGTTGCGGCAATTCCATGACTACGCGCAATTGCCAGTGCCCTGTCGCGCGTTAATTTCCTTACTGCTTCAGGGGTTTTTACACCACTGTTGAAATACAATTTATCGCCAACAATTAAGTTATCGAGATTAATCACCAGCAGCGTATTTTTCTTTTCGGTGTCACTCATCCGCTTGAGTAAATTCTCAGCACCTAATTTCCCTTCCTCTTCACCACTGGTCGCCACAAATCGAATACCATACTCGGTAGGCGTATTTTTCAGGCGTTCTGCCAATTCCAGCATGACACCTAAACCTGCGGCGTTATCATCCATTCCTTGTAACGTCAGTCCGCCGAGATTGGCATCTGCGTCAGCATCGCTCAGCGGGGCGTAAGTATCCAGATGCGCCATAATGATGATCTGCTGCGGCGCTTTGCCTTCATGAGCGGCAATCACCGTACTTCCCGTCACGTTATGCCAGCTCTTGCGATTATCGCGGGCGGTATAAATATACCGACTATTAAATGTCCGAATATCACTGCGATAACCCATTTGCTGAAACTGTTGGCGAATATAATCGGCAGATAACATTTCTGCTGGAGTTCCGGTCATGCGTCCCGGAAAGAAAGTAGCAATATGTCGTGCCTGAGTATTGGCAATATCTCCAGGTCTTACAGTGGCAGCCTGGACAGGGAGGATAAAGCATACGCCGAGCGCCAGGGCAGCGGTACGGTGGCGCAATGCGGAAAACATAGTGAGTCCTTAAATACCATGCAAATTTTTTTACCGCCATAGTATGAAACTGCCGCTGCGCTAAAACAATTTCAAATCTTCCTAAACGCCCGAAATCCGGTGCCTTAAGCACTTTTTGATATTAGCTTTGCCAAATCGTTATTCCGTTAAGGAACTACTCATTCTAATTGGTAATTTCATTCGTTCTCTTACGCTCCCTATAGTCGAAACATCTGATGGCAAGAAAATAGCGGTATTGCAAAGGAACGGTTATGGATCAAATACGACTTACTCACCTGCGGCAACTGGAGGCGGAAAGCATCCACATTATTCGCGAGGTGGCGGCAGAATTCTCAAATCCGGTGATGCTCTACTCTATCGGTAAAGATTCCAGCGTCATGCTGCATCTGGCGCGCAAGGCGTTTTATCCAGGTACGCTGCCTTTCCCGTTGCTGCATGTCGATACCGGCTGGAAATTCCGCGAGATGTATGAGTTCCGCGATCGTACGGCGAAAGCCTACGGCTGCGAGCTGCTGGTGCATAAAAACCCGGAAGGCGTGGCGATGGGGATTAATCCATTCGTACACGGCAGCGCGAAACATACCGATATTATGAAAACTGAAGGCCTGAAACAGGCGCTGAACAAATACGGTTTTGATGCCGCCTTCGGTGGTGCGCGCCGTGACGAAGAGAAATCCCGCGCTAAAGAGCGAATCTACTCTTTCCGTGACCGCTTCCATCGCTGGGATCCGAAAAATCAGCGCCCAGAGCTGTGGCACAACTACAACGGGCAAATTAACAAAGGCGAAAGCATCCGCGTCTTCCCGCTCTCTAACTGGACCGAGCAGGATATCTGGCAATACATCTGGCTGGAAAATATCGACATTGTGCCGCTGTATCTCGCTGCGGAACGTCCGGTTCTGGAACGCGACGGTATGTTGATGATGATTGATGACAACCGTATCGACCTGCAACCGGGCGAAGTGATTAAAAAACGGATGGTGCGTTTCCGTACGCTGGGCTGCTGGCCGCTGACCGGTGCGGTGGAGTCAAATGCACAAACACTGCCGGAGATCATCGAAGAGATGCTGGTTTCCACCACCAGTGAACGTCAGGGCCGCGTGATTGACCGCGACCAGGCGGGGTCTATGGAGCTGAAAAAACGTCAGGGGTATTTTTAAGATGAACACCGCACTTGCACAACAAATCGCCAATGAAGGCGGCGTCGAAGCCTGGATGATTGCGCAACAACATAAAAGCCTGCTGCGTTTTCTGACCTGTGGTAGCGTCGATGACGGCAAAAGTACCCTGATTGGTCGCCTGCTGCACGATACCCGCCAAATCTACGAAGATCAGCTCTCATCGCTGCATAACGACAGTAAGCGTCACGGCACCCAGGGCGAAAAGCTGGATCTGGCGCTTCTGGTGGATGGTCTGCAAGCCGAGCGTGAACAGGGCATTACTATTGATGTGGCCTACCGCTATTTCTCTACCGAGAAGCGTAAATTTATTATCGCCGACACACCTGGGCACGAGCAGTACACCCGCAATATGGCGACCGGCGCATCGACATGCGAACTGGCGATCTTACTGATCGACGCCCGTAAAGGCGTGCTCGATCAAACCCGTCGTCACAGTTTTATCTCCACACTGTTGGGGATCAAACATCTGGTCGTGGCGATCAACAAAATGGATCTGGTGGATTACAGTGAAGAGACGTTCACCCGTATTCGTGAAGATTATCTGACTTTTGCCGGGCAGCTGCCGGGTAATCTGGATATCCGCTTTGTGCCGCTCTCTGCACTGGAAGGCGACAACGTGGCTTCGCAAAGTGAAAGTATGCCGTGGTACAGCGGTCCGACACTGCTCGAAGTGCTGGAAACCGTGGAGATCCAGCGAGTGGTGGATGCCCAGCCAATGCGCTTCCCGGTGCAGTACGTTAATCGCCCGAATCTCGATTTTCGTGGCTACGCCGGAACGCTGGCATCCGGTCGCGTGGAAGTCGGGCAACGTGTCAAAGTGCTGCCCTCTGGTGTGGAATCAAACGTCGCGCGGATCGTGACCTTTGATGGCGATCGCGAAGAAGCCTTTGCCGGAGAAGCGATCACCCTGGTGCTGACGGATGAAATCGACATCAGCCGTGGCGATCTGCTGCTGGCGGCAGACGAAGCGTTACCGGCTGTGCAGAGCGCGTCGGTGGATGTGGTATGGATGGCGGAACAGCCGCTTTCCCCGGGCCAGAGTTACGACATCAAAATTGCCGGTAAGAAGACGCGTGCTCGTGTTGATGGCATTCGTTATCAGGTTGATATCAATAACCTTACCCAACGCGAAGTTGAAAACCTGCCGCTGAACGGCATCGGCCTGGTAGATCTCACCTTTGACGAGCCGCTGGTGTTAGATCGTTATCAGCAAAACCCGGTTACCGGTGGGCTGATTTTTATCGATCGCCTGAGTAATGTGACCGTAGGTGCCGGTATGGTGCACGAACCAGTTAGCCAGGCAACTGCTGCGCCATCTGAATTCAGTGCATTCGAACTGGAATTGAATGCCCTGGTTCGCCGCCATTTCCCGCATTGGGGTGCGCGCGATTTACTGGGAGATAAATAATGGCTCTGCATGACGAAAACGTCGTCTGGCATAGCCACCCAGTAACTCCGCAACAACGCGAACAGCACCACGGTCATCGTGGTGTTGTGCTGTGGTTTACCGGCCTCTCTGGTTCCGGTAAATCAACCGTCGCGGGGGCGCTGGAGGAGGCGTTACATAAACTTGGCGTCAGTACGTATCTGCTGGATGGCGACAATGTTCGCCACGGATTATGCAGCGATCTCGGTTTTAGCGATGCCGATCGTAAAGAAAATATCCGTCGCGTCGGTGAAGTGGCGAATTTGATGGTTGAAGCCGGACTGGTGGTGCTGACCGCATTTATCTCGCCACACCGCGCCGAACGCCAGATGGTTCGCGAACGCGTAGGAGAAGGGCGCTTTATCGAAGTGTTTGTCGATACACCGCTGGCGATTTGCGAAGCCCGCGATCCAAAAGGCTTATATAAGAAAGCGCGTGCCGGTGAACTGCGCAACTTTACGGGAATAGATTCCGTTTACGAAGCGCCTGAATCGGCAGAAATTCATCTCAATGGTGAACAATTAGTAACAAATTTGGTACAGCAATTATTAGATCTGTTGAGACAGAACGATATTATCAGATCCTGAGACACCACCGGGTTTCCATGCCCGGTTCGTCAAAGTAACAGGATCAAATATGCGTAATAGCCATAACATTACACTAACAAATAACGACAGCCTTACTGAGGATGAAGAAACCACATGGTCACTGCCTGGTGCCGTGGTCGGTTTTATCTCATGGTTATTTGCGCTGGCGATGCCGATGTTGATTTATGGCTCTAACACGCTGTTCTTCTTTATCTACACCTGGCCTTTCTTTCTGGCACTGATGCCTGTCGCGGTAGTGGTGGGGATTGCGCTGCATTCATTGATGGACGGAAAGCTACGCTACAGTATTGTTTTCACCCTGATGACAGTAGGCATTATGTTTGGCGCACTGTTTATGTGGCTACTGGGCTAATTTGTACTCTCTTGTCTCCTCTGTTCATAATTCAAACCGTAACTAATAATGAGATTATGTTCTGCACGCCCTGGGTATACGTAACAATGGACAAATGTGGTACATTTGCCCGCGTTGTCGCGGTATCCCCAACAGAGGATGTAGAGTCGTCTTCGGATGCATGGGATGATGATGCCGTTTTTCAGGGGGCAGGATGGGTAAACTAACGCTGCTGTTGCTGGCTATTCTGGTCTGGCTACAGTATTCGCTGTGGTTCGGTAAGAACGGTATACATGACTATACCCGCGTCAATGATGATGTGGCGGCACAGCAAGCTACAAACGCGAAACTTAAAGCGCGAAACGATCAACTTTTTGCCGAAATTGACGATCTCAATGGCGGCCAGGAGGCGCTCGAAGAGCGTGCGCGTAATGAACTCAGCATGACCAGGCCGGGCGAAACTTTTTATCGTCTGGTGCCTGACGCGTCGAAGCGCGCACAGTCTGCGGGGCAAAACAATCGATAAATCAGCCCAGGAATTAACATGGCAACCACTCATTTGGATGTTTGCGCCGTGGTTCCGGCGGCCGGATTTGGCCGTCGAATGCAAACGGAATGTCCTAAGCAATATCTCTCAATCGGTAATCAAACCATTCTTGAACACTCGGTGCATGCGCTGCTGGCGCATCCCCGGGTGACACGTGTCGTCATTGCCATAAGTCCTGGCGATAGCCGTTTTGCAAAACTTCCTCTGGCGAATCATCCGCAAATCACCGTTGTAGATGGCGGTGATGAGCGTGCCGATTCGGTGCTGGCAGGTCTGAAAGCCGCTGGCGACGCGCAGTGGGTATTGGTGCATGACGCCGCTCGTCCTTGTCTGCATCAGGATGACCTCGCGCGATTGTTGGCGTTGAGCGAAACCAGCCGCACGGGGGGGATCCTCGCCGCACCAGTGCGCGATACTATGAAACGTGCCGAACCGGGCAAAAATGCCATTGCTCATACCGTTGATCGCAACGGCTTATGGCACGCGCTGACGCCGCAATATTTCCCTCGTGAGCTGTTACATGACTGCCTGACGCGCGCTCTAAATGAAGGCGCTACCATTACCGACGAAGCCTCGGCGCTGGAATATTGCGGATTTCATCCGCAGTTGGTCGAAGGCCGCGCGGATAACATTAAAGTCACGCGCCCGGAAGATTTGGCACTGGCCGAGTTTTACCTCACCCGAACCATCCATCAGGAGAATACATAATGCGAATTGGACACGGTTTTGACGTACACGCCTTTGGCGGTGAAGGCCCAATTATCATTGGTGGCGTACGCATTCCTTACGAAAAAGGATTGCTGGCGCATTCTGATGGCGACGTGGCGCTCCATGCGTTGACCGATGCATTGCTTGGCGCTGCGGCGCTGGGGGATATCGGCAAACTGTTCCCGGATACCGATCCGGCATTTAAAGGTGCCGATAGCCGCGAGCTGCTACGCGAAGCCTGGCGTCGTATTCAGGCGAAAGGTTATGCCCTCGGCAACGTCGATGTCACTATCATCGCTCAGGCACCGAAGATGTTGCCGCACATTCCACAAATGCGCGTGTTTATTGCCGAAGATCTCGGCTGCCATATGGATGATGTTAACGTGAAAGCCACTACTACGGAAAAACTTGGATTTACCGGACGTGGGGAAGGGATTGCCTGTGAAGCGGTGGCGCTACTCATTAAGGCAACAAAATGATTGAGTTTGATAATCTCACTTACCTCCACGGTAAACCGCAAGGCACCGGGCTGCTGAAAGCCAATCCGGAAGACTTTGTGGTGGTGGAAGATTTGGGCTTTGAGCCTGATGGTGAAGGTGAGCATATTCTGGTTAGAATCCTCAAAAACGGCTGCAATACCCGTTTTGTGGCGGATGCACTGGCGAAATTCCTGAAAATTCATTCCCGTGAAGTCAGCTTCGCTGGGCAAAAAGACAAACATGCTGTTACGGAACAGTGGTTATGCGCTCGCGTGCCGGGCAAAGAGATGCCCGATCTGAGCGCCTTTCAACTGGAAGGCTGCCAGGTGCTGGAGTATGCGCGGCACAAGCGCAAGCTGCGTTTAGGGGCGCTGAAAGGTAACGCCTTTACCCTGGTACTACGCGAAGTGAGCAATCGCGATGACGTTGAACAACGTCTGATCGATATTTGCGTAAAAGGTGTACCGAACTACTTCGGTGCCCAACGTTTTGGGATTGGCGGTAGCAACTTGCAGGGCGCGCTGCGCTGGGCGCAAACCAATACTCCGGTGCGCGATCGCAATAAACGGAGTTTTTGGTTGTCGGCAGCCCGCAGTGCGTTGTTTAATCAGATTGTTGCTGAGCGCCTCAAAAAAGCAGACGTTAATCAAGTTGTTGACGGCGATGCGCTACAATTAGCCGGACGTGGTAGCTGGTTTGTTGCAACCACCGAAGAAGTGGCGGAATTACAGCGTCGCGTCAACGATAAAGAGCTAATGATAACCGCCGCATTGCCGGGCAGTGGCGAATGGGGAACTCAGCGTGAAGCGCTGGCATTCGAACAAGCAGCTGTCGCCGCAGAAACTGAATTACAAGCTTTACTGGTGCGCGAAAAAGTTGAAGCCGCGCGCAGAGCGATGCTGCTGTATCCGCAACAATTAAGCTGGAACTGGTGGGATGACGTCACCGTAGAAATCCGTTTCTGGCTTCCGGCGGGTAGTTTTGCAACCAGCGTTGTCAGGGAACTTATCAACACAACAGGTGATTATGCGCATATTGCTGAGTAATGATGACGGGGTACATGCACCCGGTATACAAACGCTGGCGAAAGCCTTGCGTGAGTTTGCTGACGTTCAGGTGGTCGCCCCCGATCGTAACCGCAGCGGCGCTTCAAATTCTCTGACACTGGAATCCTCCCTGCGCACGTTTACCTTTGAAAATGGTGATATTGCTGTGCAAATGGGAACCCCGACCGATTGCGTCTATCTTGGCGTGAATGCTCTGATGCGTCCGCGCCCGGACATTGTTGTGTCCGGAATTAACGCCGGGCCGAATCTGGGGGATGATGTTATTTATTCCGGTACGGTAGCCGCCGCGATGGAAGGCCGTCATTTAGGTTTTCCGGCGCTTGCCGTCTCGCTTGACGGGCATAAACATTACGACACTGCCGCGGCGGTAACCTGTTCAATTTTGCGCGCGCTGTGTAAAGAGCCGCTGCGCACCGGACGTATTCTTAACATTAACGTTCCGGATTTACCATTGGATCAAATCAAAGGTATTCGCGTGACGCGCTGCGGTACACGACATCCGGCAGATCAGGTGATCCCGCAGCAAGATCCGCGCGGCAATACGCTGTACTGGATTGGCCCGCCGGGCGGTAAATGTGATGCCGGTCCGGGGACCGATTTTGCTGCGGTAGATGAGGGCTATGTCTCCATCACGCCGCTGCATGTGGATTTAACTGCGCATAGCGCGCAAGATGTGGTTTCAGACTGGTTAAACAGCGTGGGAGTTGGCACGCAATGGTAAGCAGACGCGTACAAGCACTTCTGGATCAATTACGTGCGCAAGGTATTCAGGATGAGCAGGTGCTGAATGCACTTGCCGCCGTGCCGCGTGAAAAATTCGTTGATGAAGCGTTTGAACAAAAAGCCTGGGACAATATCGCGTTGCCGATAGGTCAGGGGCAGACAATTTCGCAGCCGTATATGGTGGCGCGAATGACTGAATTACTTGAACTGACGCCGCAGTCGCGAGTACTGGAAATTGGCACTGGTTCGGGATATCAAACGGCAATCCTGGCGCATCTTGTCCAGCATGTTTGCTCGGTTGAACGGATTAAAGGCTTGCAGTGGCAGGCACGTCGCCGCCTGAAAAATCTTGATTTACATAATGTTTCAACCCGTCATGGCGATGGATGGCAAGGTTGGCAGGCACGTGCGCCGTTTGACGCTATCATTGTTACGGCGGCACCGCCGGAAATTCCAACTGCGCTAATGACGCAGCTGGACGAAGGCGGGATTCTCGTCTTACCCGTAGGGGAGGAGCACCAGTATTTGAAACGGGTGCGTCGTCGGGGAGGCGAATTTATTATCGATACCGTGGAGGCCGTGCGCTTTGTCCCTTTAGTGAAGGGTGAGCTGGCTTAAAACGTGAGGAAATACCTGGATTTTTCCTGGTTATTTTGCCGCAGGTCAGCGTATCGTGAACATCTTTTCCAGTGTTCAGTATGGTGCCTTGCACGGTAATTATGTCACTGGTTATTAACCAATTTTTCCTGGGGGATAAATGAGCGCGGGAAGCCCAAAATTCACCGTTCGCCGCATTGCGGCTTTGTCACTGGTTTCGCTATGGCTGGCAGGCTGTTCTGACACTTCAAATCCACCGGCCCCGGTCAGCTCCGTTAATGGCAATGCGCCTGCAAATACCAATTCTGGTATGTTGATTACGCCGCCGCCGAAAATGGGGACGACGTCTACAGCGCAGCAACCGCAAATTCAGCCGGTACAGCAGCCACAAATTCAGGCCACTCAACAACCGCAAATCCAGCCGGTGCAGCCAGTAGCTCAGCAGCCGGTACAGATGGAAAACGGACGCATCGTCTATAACCGTCAGTATGGGAACATTCCGAAAGGCAGTTATAGCGGCAGTACCTATACAGTGAAAAAAGGCGACACACTTTTCTATATCGCCTGGATTACTGGCAACGATTTCCGTGACCTTGCTCAGCGCAACAATATTCAGGCACCATATGCGCTGAACGTCGGTCAGACCTTACAGGTGGGGAATGCTTCCGGTACGCCAATCACTGGCGGAAATGCCATTACCCAGGCCGACGCAGCAGAGCAAGGAGTTGTGATCAAGCCTGCACAAAATTCCACCGTTGCTGTTGCTTCGCAACCGACAATTACGTATTCTGAGTCTTCGGGTGAACAGAGTGCTAACAAAATGTTGCCGAACAACAAGCCAACTGCGACCACGGTCACAGTGCCTGTAACGGTACCAACAGCAAGCACAACCGAGCCGACTGTCAGCAGTACATCAACCAGTACGCCTATCTCCACCTGGCGCTGGCCGACTGAGGGCAAAGTGATCGAAACCTTTGGCGCTTCTGAGGGGGGCAACAAGGGGATTGATATCGCAGGCAGCAAAGGACAGGCAATTATCGCGACTGCAGATGGTCGCGTTGTTTATGCCGGTAACGCGCTGCGCGGCTACGGTAATCTGATTATCATCAAACATAATGATGATTACCTGAGTGCCTACGCCCATAACGACACAATGCTGGTCCGGGAACAACAAGAAGTGAAGGCGGGGCAAAAAATAGCAACCATGGGTAGCACCGGAACCAGTTCAACACGCTTGCATTTTGAAATTCGTTACAAGGGGAAATCCGTAAACCCGCTGCGTTATTTGCCGCAGCGATAAATCGGCGGAACCAGGCTTTTGCTTGAATGTTCCGTCAAGGGATCACGGGTAGGAGCCACCTTATGAGTCAGAATACGCTGAAAGTTCATGATTTAAATGAAGATGCGGAATTTGATGAGAACGGAGTTGAGGTTTTTGACGAAAAGGCCTTAGTAGAAGAGGAACCCAGTGATAACGATTTGGCCGAAGAGGAACTGTTATCGCAGGGAGCCACACAGCGTGTGCTGGACGCGACTCAGCTTTACCTTGGTGAGATTGGTTATTCACCACTGTTAACGGCCGAAGAAGAAGTTTATTTTGCGCGTCGCGCACTGCGTGGAGATGTTGCCTCTCGCCGCCGGATGATCGAGAGTAACTTGCGTCTGGTGGTAAAAATTGCCCGCCGTTATGGCAATCGTGGTCTGGCGTTGCTGGATCTTATCGAAGAGGGCAACCTGGGGCTGATCCGCGCGGTAGAGAAGTTTGACCCGGAACGTGGTTTCCGCTTCTCAACATACGCAACCTGGTGGATTCGCCAGACGATCGAACGGGCGATTATGAACCAAACCCGTACTATTCGTTTGCCGATTCACATCGTAAAGGAGCTGAACGTTTACCTGCGAACCGCACGCGAGTTGTCCCATAAACTGGACCATGAACCAAGTGCGGAAGAGATCGCAGAGCAACTGGATAAGCCAGTTGATGACGTCAGCCGTATGCTTCGTCTTAACGAGCGCATTACCTCGGTAGACACCCCGCTGGGTGGTGATTCCGAAAAAGCGTTGCTGGACATCCTGGCCGATGAAAAAGAGAACGGTCCGGAAGATACCACGCAAGATGACGATATGAAGCAGAGCATCGTCAAATGGCTGTTCGAGCTGAACGCCAAACAGCGTGAAGTACTGGCACGTCGATTCGGTTTGCTGGGGTACGAAGCGGCAACACTGGAAGATGTAGGTCGTGAAATTGGCCTCACCCGTGAACGTGTTCGCCAGATTCAGGTTGAAGGCCTGCGCCGTTTGCGCGAAATCCTGCAAACGCAGGGGCTGAATATCGAAGCGCTGTTCCGCGAATAAGTAAGCATCTGTCATAAAGGCCAGTCTCTTATGAGGCTGGCCTTTTTCTTTTGTATGGGGAGTTGGTGTGTTTCGTCGCCTGGATAAGACACGTCAGCGTCCCATCCGGCAATCAACATCCTATTTGCTCATCATCTTGCGCACCAGCTGCATAAACAGCTCCTGCTCTTCTCCACTCAAACGCCCCAAAAATTCCTCATCCACACTGTCGCCAATCGGTATCGCCGCAGCAAGTACCTTTTCTCCTTCGGCAGTCAGCCAGACAAAGCGTCGCCGCTTATCAGCGGCGTCATGTTCACGTCTGACTAAGCCACGATTTTCCATTCTTGCCAACATTTCTGCCAGCGTTGCTTTGGTGCTGACTGCTGCTTCTATCAGTGCCACCTGTTCGATACCAGGCTTATCAGCAATGGCGCGCATCACCGCGTACTGTGGTTTGGTCAGGTCAGGTAACTCGTGCTGCCAGCGGGCCGTATGCTGCTGAAAAAGCTGTCGTAACTGATGGAACGCTTTATTTCGTAACGCCATGTAAACTCCGGGCTAATTCTCTGTCGCTATCATAGCGGTTTTTCAGTGACGAAGAAGATGTTGTTACTTTTCAATCCTTGCCGCTGTGGAAATGAAGGAGTATGTTAATAATAACGTTCGTATGCGAACAATTAAGAGAGTAAGCAATGAAACTGATCGTTGGGATGACAGGGGCTACCGGTGCGCCTCTTGGTGTGGCATTACTGCAAGCGCTGCGGGAGATGCCGAATGTCGAGACTCATCTGGTGATGTCGACGTGGGCGAAAACCACCATTGAACTGGAAACGCCTTACAGCGCTCGCGATGTTGCTGCCCTCGCAGACTTCAGCCATAACTCGGCGGATCAGGCGGCGACCATCTCCTCAGGTTCCTTTCGTACCGACGGCATGATCGTTATTCCGTGCAGTATGAAAACGCTCGCCGGTATCCGTGCCGGTTACGCCGATGGCCTGGTAGGGCGCGCGGCGGACGTCGTGCTCAAAGAAGGCCGCAAACTGGTGCTGGTGCCGCGTGAAATGCCGCTTAGCACCATCCATCTCGAAAATATGCTCGCACTTTCGCGCATGGGCGTGGCGATGGTGCCGCCGATGCCTGCCTTTTATAACCATCCCGAAACGGTAGATGACATTGTCCAGCACGTGGTAGCCCGCGTGCTGGATCAATTTGGCCTCGAACATCCTCACGCCAGGCGCTGGCAAGGATTGCCGCAGGCCCGGAATTTTTCTCAGGAGAATGAATAATGGCATTTGATGATTTACGCAGCTTTTTACAGGCGCTTGATGATCACGGCCAGTTACTGAAAATCAGCGAAGAGGTGAACGCGGAACCGGATCTGGCAGCAGCAGCTAACGCCACTGGGCGTATCGGCGACGGCGCGCCCGCGCTGTGGTTTGATAATATTCGCGGCTTTACCGATGCCCGCGTGGCAATGAACACCATCGGTTCCTGGCAGAACCACGCGATTTCCCTCGGCCTGCCACCAAATACCCCGGTTAAAAAACAGATCGATGAGTTTATCCGCCGCTGGGACAACTTCCCGATTACCCCGGAACGCCGAGCCAATCCAGCCTGGGCGCAGAACACCGTCGATGGAGACGAGATCAATCTGTTCGATATTCTGCCGCTGTTTCGTTTAAACGATGGCGATGGCGGTTTCTATCTCGACAAAGCCTGCGTGGTTTCCCGCGATCCGCTCGACCCGGATAACTTCGGCAAGCAGAACGTCGGCATCTACCGTATGGAAGTGAAGGGTAAGCGTAAGCTCGGTCTGCAACCGGTGCCGATGCACGATATCGCCCTGCATCTGCATAAAGCGGAAGAGCGCGGTGAAGATCTGCCGATTGCGATCACCCTCGGTAACGATCCGATCATCACGCTGATGGGGGCCACGCCGCTGAAATACGATCAGTCCGAGTACGAAATGGCGGGCGCGCTGCGCGAAAGTCCGTACCCGATTGCCACCGCCCCACTGACCGGTTTTGATGTACCCTGGGGCTCGGAAGTGATCCTCGAAGGGGTTATCGAAAGTCGTAAACGTGAGATCGAAGGGCCGTTCGGTGAGTTTACCGGCCACTACTCCGGTGGGCGCAACATGACCGTGGTGCGCATCGATAAAGTCTCTTACCGCACGAAACCGATTTTCGAATCGCTGTACCTCGGCATGCCGTGGACGGAAATCGACTATCTGATGGGGCCAGCCACCTGCGTGCCGCTGTATCAGCAACTGAAAGCCGAGTTCCCGGAAGTGCAGGCGGTGAACGCCATGTACACCCACGGCCTGCTGGCGATTATCTCCACCAAAAAACGCTACGGTGGCTTTGCCCGCGCGGTGGGCCTGCGTGCGATGACCACGCCGCATGGTCTGGGCTACGTGAAGATGGTGATTATGGTCGATGAAGACGTTGACCCGTTCAACCTGCCGCAGGTGATGTGGGCGCTCTCCTCGAAAGTGAACCCGGCAGGGGATTTGGTGCAGTTGCCGAATATGTCCGTGCTGGAACTCGACCCTGGCTCAAGTCCGGCGGGGATCACCGACAAGCTGATTATCGACGCCACCACGCCTGTCGCCCCGGACAACCGTGGTCACTACAGTCAGCCGGTGGTGGATTTACCGGAAACCAAAGCCTGGGCTGAAAAACTGACCTCTATGCTGGCCGCACGTCAATAAGGAGAACAAGATGATTTGTCCACGTTGTGCCGATGAACAGATTGAAGTGATGGCGAAATCGCCGGTGAAAGATGTCTGGACGGTATATCAGTGCCAGCATTGCCTTTATACCTGGCGCGATACTGAACCGCTGCGCCGCACCAGCCGCGAACATTATCCCGAAGCGTTCCGCATGACGCAGAAAGATATTGATGACGCGCCGATGGTGCCGAGCATTCCACCGCTGCTGGCGGAAGGTAAGTGTTAATAAAAAAGTGCCGGGTAGAGGCTTTGCTTTACCCGGCCACGTTATTTAATTTTATAAAACGATAACCGTCTGCTTTCCGGTGAGCCGGTATCAATATAAACCTGATTGGCAAATGTCTGGATGTTATCAAACATCATATGACCGAAGATAAAGCAGTCGGCGCCGTTTATTTCCTGTAACTCGCCTTTGAGCGATTTCAGTACGCGATCAACAGGCCAGAGTAATTCGCTTTCTGCTATTTCTTTGCCAAACTGATATTCATCACCTGGATAATCTGCATGTGCGATGACATATTTTATGTTGTCGTTAGTAACTTCAATAATATGTGGAAGGTGATGGAATTTCAGCAACAGATCTATTGCCGCTTGTTGCTCTGAATCATTTAAATCGAAAAACCAGTCACCACCGCTGGCAAGCCACATATTTCCATCGCCAGTTTCGAATGCATCCAACGCCATCGCTTCGTGGTTGCCTTTAACCGACGTAAACCAGGGTTGGTTTAGCAGGTGCAGCACGTTAAGACTCTTCGGCCCACGATCAATATTATCGCCTGTGGAAATAAGTAAGTCGGTTTCAGGGCAAAAAGAGAGTTGATGTAAGCGGGATTGTAATAATTGATAGTCACCATGAATATCACCAACGGCCCATATATAACGATAGTGATGGGCATTAATTTTTTGATAGCGTGTAGATGGCATGGTTTTACCCTGTAAAATAAGATTTCCTATTATACAGGGTATTTTTATTTGATTCGTCAGTTGTCGTTAATATTCCCGATAGCAAAAGACTATCGGGAATTGTTATTACACCAGACTCTTCAACCGATAAATCCACTCCAGCGCCTGACGCGGAGTCAGTGAATCCGGGTCGAGGTTTTCCAGTGCCTCGACCGCAGGCGAAGTTTCTTCTGGTACGGACAGCAAAGACATTTGCGTACCATCCACTTGCGTAGCGGCGGCGTTCGGCGAAATGCTTTCCAGCTCACGCAGTTTTTGCCGTGCGCGCTTAATAACCTCTTTTGGCACGCCTGCCAGAGCTGCAACCGCCAGGCCGTAGCTTTTGCTCGCCGCGCCATCCTGCACGCTGTGCATAAAGGCAATGGTGTCGCCGTGCTCCAGTGCATCGAGATGCACGTTGGCGACGCCTTCCATTTTCTCCGGTAACTGGGTCAGCTCGAAATAGTGGGTGGCAAACAGCGTCAATGCCTTAATCTTATTCGCCAGATTTTCAGCGCACGCCCACGCCAGCGACAGACCATCGTAAGTGGACGTTCCACGCCCAATCTCATCCATCAGCACCAGACTGTACTCGGTGGCGTTATGTAAAATATTGGCGGTTTCGGTCATTTCCACCATAAAGGTTGAACGCCCGGATGCCAGATCATCCGCTGCCCCTACGCGGGTAAAGATGCGATCGATAGGTCCAATCTCGACTTTTTGTGCCGGTACATAGCTGCCGATGTAGGCCATCAGCGCAATCAGTGCGGTCTGGCGCATATAGGTACTTTTACCGCCCATATTCGGACCGGTAATGATCAACATGCGACGTTGCGGCGACAGGTTCAGCGGGTTGGCGATAAACGGCTCATTCAGCACCTGTTCAACCACCGGATGGCGGCCTTCGGTGATGCGAATACCCGGTTTATCAATGAAGGTCGGGCAGGTGTAGTTCAGCGTATAGGCCCGTTCCGCCAGGTTCACCAGCACGTCGAGTTCCGCCAGCGCGCTCGCGCTCTGTTGCAACGCTTCCAGATGCGGCAACAGCAGGTCGAACAACTCTTCATAAAGCTGTTTTTCCAGTGCCAGTGCTTTGCCTTTTGAAGTGAGAACTTTGTCTTCGTACTCTTTTAGCTCTGGAATAATGTAGCGCTCGGCGTTTTTCAGCGTCTGGCGACGCATGTAGTTGATCGGTGCCAGATGGCTTTGCCCACGGCTGATTTGAATGTAGTAGCCGTGCACCGCATTAAAGCCAACTTTCAGCGTGTCCAGGCCAGTACGTTCACGCTCGCGGACTTCCAGACGCTCCAGATAATCGGTCGCGCCGTCAGCCAGCGCGCGCCACTCATCCAGCTCTTCGTTATAGCCCGGTGCGATAACACCACCGTCGCGTACCAGCACTGGCGGTGTGTCGATGATTGCTCGCTCCAGCAGATCGCGCAGCTCGGCAAACTCGCCCATTTTTTCACGCAGCGCCTGTACCGGAGCGCTATCGACATTTTCTAATAGTGCACGCAGCTCCGGCAGTTGCTGGAAAGCGTGACGCATACTGGCCAGATCGCGTGGGCGAGCAGTTCGTAAAGCCAGACGCGCCAGAATACGTTCCAGGTCGCCGACCTGACGCAGTACCGGCTGCAGCTCGGCGGTGAAATCCTGCAATGCGCCAATAGTTTGCTGGCGCTCAAGCAAGACGCGGGTATCGCGCACTGGCATATGCAGCCAGCGTTTCAGCATACGGCTGCCCATCGGCGTGACGGTGCAGTCGAGCACAGAAGCCAGCGTATTTTCCGCACCACCCGCCAGATTCTGGGTGATTTCCAGATTACGACGCGTCGCGGCATCCATAATGATGCTGTCCTGCTCACGTTCCATGGTGATAGAACGAATATGCGGCAGGGTCGTGCGTTGGGTATCTTTCGCATACTGCAACAGACAACCGGCAGCACAAAGTCCGCGCGGCGCGTTCTCGACGCCAAAACCGACCAGATCGCGAGTGCCAAATTGTAGATTCAACTGCTGGCGCGCAGTGTCGATTTCAAACTCCCACAGCGGGCGACGGCGCAGTCCGCGACGACCTTCAATCAGCGACATCTCGGCGAAATCTTCTGCATACAACAGCTCTGCCGGATTAGTGCGTTGCAGCTCTGCCGCCATCGTTTCGCGGTCAGCCGGTTCGCTCAGGCGAAAACGCCCGGAACTGATATCCAGCGTCGCGTAGCCGAACCCTTTGCTGTCCTGCCAGATAGCCGCCAGCAGGTTATCCTGACGCTCCTGCAACAGCGCTTCATCGCTGATGGTGCCCGGCGTAACGATACGCACAACTTTGCGCTCAACCGGACCTTTGCTGGTCGCCGGATCGCCAATTTGTTCGCAGATGGCAACGGACTCGCCCTGATTCACCAGTTTGGCGAGATAGTTTTCCACCGCATGGTAGGGGATCCCCGCCATCGGGATCGGCTCTCCCGCGGAAGCACCGCGTTTGGTCAGTGAAATATCCAGCAGCTGCGAGGCGCGTTTCGCGTCGTCATAAAACAGTTCGTAAAAGTCACCCATCCGATAGAACAGCAGGATCTCGGGATGCTGGGCTTTCAGCTTGAGATACTGCTGCATCATTGGCGTATGGGCATCAAAATTTTCTATTGCACTCATGGAGTTATGTCCGGTTCCCTGATATTAAATGGGGTGTGATGGTTTTTATTTTCGTTGTAATCACATAAGGCGCACATGATACCGGAGTTAATCATTTCAGGGGAAGAAGCGAACGGCGAGTTCTTGATGGTGATTCCGGGAAAGATGCTGTTTTGCAGCTTTTGCGTGATGCTTATGAAGCAAGTACGCAAAATTGCGTCGGTTGAATAAACCTCCTCCTTCAGAGCCATAGTCCCCTTTCAAATTAAGTTGTAATATAAATACACCTTAAGAGTATGGAGGCAGCATGTCCGGCAAGCGTATCTCTCGTGAAAAACTGACGATTAAAAAAATGATCGATCTTTATCAAGCGAAATGCCCGCAGGCGTCAGCAGAGCCGGAGCATTACGACGCGCTGTTTGCTTACGCGCAAAAGCGGCTGGAAAAATGTGTGTTCGGTGAAGAGAAACCTGCCTGTAAGCAGTGTCCGGTACACTGTTACCAGCCTGCAAAGCGTGAAGAGATGAAACAGATTATGCGTTGGGCCGGGCCGAGAATGCTGTGGCGTCATCCGATCTTAACCGTGCGTCATCTCATCGATGACAAGCGTCCGGTGCCGGAGTTGCCAGAAAAATATCGCCCGAAAAAACCTCGTGAATAGTATACCGGACAGGCAGATCTGTCCGGCACCTCATGCAGTTAAACCAATGCCGATTTATCAATCCCCAGTCGTTTCATCCGTGATAGCAGTGTGGTGCGTTTTAGTCCCAGACGTTGCGCCGCACCTTTCGGCCCGGCAACCACGCCGTTAGTCTCTTTTAATACACGCACAATTAGCTGATATTCATCTTCGCCCTCCTGAGCGACGACCGTTGCAGTCGGCGGCGTTTTAGGTTCCGGTAAAGCAATATCTGGCAATGACAGCTGCAGCACGTTGCCGCGTGTTAGCAATACCGCGCGCTCGATGACGTTTTCCAGCTCACGCACGTTGCCCGGCCATTCCATGTTGCTCAGGATGCGCAGCGTCTCGGCAGGAATGCTGTCGATATTGCGCCCCAGACGACGGGCAATTTTGAAGGTAAAGGCTTTCGCCAGCAGCGGAATATCTTCCGGACGCTCGCGTAGTGGCGGCAGGTGGATCGGGAATACGTTCAGGCGGTAATAGAGATCGCTACGGAACTCTCGGTCGGCGACCATTTTTTTCAGATCGCGGTTAGTCGCGGCAATTAAACGTACGTCCGTCTGAATGATTTTGTTGCTGCCAAGACGTTCAAACTCCTGTTCCTGTAATACACGCAGCAACTTCGGCTGTAACTCCAGCGGCATATCGCCCACTTCATCGAGGAATAGTGAGCTTTTATCCGCCAGTTCAAAACGACCAATGCGCTGAGCGCTGGCACCGGTAAAAGCCCCACGCTCATGACCAAATAGATCGCTCTCCAGCAATCCGGCAGGCATCGCCGCGCAGTTCATTTTGACCATGCGGCGATTATTACGCCCACTGAGATTATGGATCGCGCGGGCAATCAGCTCTTTACCTGTACCAGTTTCACCGAGGATCAGCACGGTACTGTCACTTTGCGCCACCATTTCAACTTGTTTAAGTACGCTGTACATGGCTTCGCTGCGGCCAATAATCTCGCCAAATTCACTATCAACATTGTTGAGCTGCTCGGTCAGGGCGAGGTTTTCATCAACCAGCCGTTCTTTCAGACGATGAATTTCCTGATAGGCGAGGGCGTTATCGACAGCGATTGCCACACGTTCGGCAATCTGACGCAGTAAGCTCAGATTGGTAGTGGTAAATACTTTCTCTTCGCATTGCGCCAGTTTCAGCACGCCCAGCATGGTGTCGCCAGACATCAGCGGTAACAGGCACAAGGTTTGAATCTGGTTGCCCCAGGTGTCGAACAACATGCGTTCATAGGGGGCTAAATCGTCCCGCTCGTGGAGATTAATCAGCAGCATCTCTTTACTTTTGAAGACGCGTTCGGTGAGGGTTCCGGCTTCATCGACTTCGCTCTGTTCGTGGGCGGGATGCTGTTTATCAAGATAGTGAGTGGAGTAGATGTTGAGTTTGTTTTTACGGTGGCTGCGTAAGACGATGCTGATATCGTCAATGTCGAAGTAGTAATGGATTTCTTTGGCGACTTCGCTGACCAGTTCGTCCATATCCAGGCGGGAAAGCACCGCGTTAGTGATGGCGACCAGGATGCGGAAGTTATCGCGTTCCCGGCATAGCAACTCGTAGTCGACATTGTTAACGACGCGGCTCTGGATTTGTTCGGTGACGACAGAAACGATCTGCGTAAATGTTTGCAGACGATTGAACTCTTTTTCGCTCCAGGGGCGATCGTCATAACGAATAAATTCACAGCCACCAAAAATATGCCCTTCCGCCGCCAGTGGCATCAGGCAATAGTGACCAAATTTGGGGTATAGCCCACCTGCGGCCAGCTGCGGCCAGGTTTCACAAAATTCTTCGTAACTGCAATGCAGCGTATCAGGGCGCGACAAAATGCTGCGTACCGGGCCGTGTGCCAGAACAGTTTCGTCTTCATATTTAATGGGGGTGTCTTTTTCACGCGACGCGTAATAAGACGCACGTTGAGTCTGCGCTTGCCACAACACAATAGCCGCGTTGTCGGCGAGCGCAGAACGCTTTACCAGTTGCGAAAGAGCCTCACACAGCGAGGCCAGATCGGGCTGCTGCAATAGTGTCCGAGTGATGTCGAACAAACCTTGTTGTCCGAGATCACTCATCGGTGTATATGACATTTTGTTCTTCCAGGAAAGCACCGCAAAGCGGTGCAAAAGGTCATTGACTAACTATAGGAGATTTAGAATTTTATTAGCATATACGCGGAAGCGGTTCGGCGTGTGGTAAATCGAGGGTTCGTTTCACGCCATACAGACCGGCAAGACGAACACCTTTACGTTCCACCACTTCACCAATCAGCGCCGCGTCTTTCCCCAGTGGATGGGAATGTAACTCCGCCAGCACTTGCTCTGCTGCGTTGCGTTCAACGGCGATCACCAGTTTGCCTTCGTTGGCAAAGTTAAGGGCGTCCAGCCCCAGCAGTTCGCAAACGCCGCGCACGGCAGGTTTAACCGGCAGTGCCGCTTCTGAAATTTCAATACCACAACCGCAGGCTGCCGCGAACTCATGAACTACCGCGTTCACTCCACCACGGGTGGCGTCACGCAGTGCCTTCACACCGGGAATGTCACGCAGCGTCTGGATGAGCGGCGTCAGCACTGCGCAGTCGCTGACCAGTTCGCCATCCAGCCCCAGTTGCTCACGCAGGTTAAGGATAGTCGCCCCGTGGTCGCCGAGAGTTCCACTCACCAGCAGAACATCGCCTGCGGTTAGCGTTTGTGCGCCCCAGTGAATATTCGCCGGAATTGCGCCCATGCCAGCGGTGTTGATAAACAGTTTATCTGCCGCGCCGCGCTGCACCACTTTAGTATCGCCAGTAACGATGGCAATGCCTGCCGCGCGGGCGGTTTCTGCCATGCTGGTCACTACGGCTTTCAGTGTCTCCATCGGCAATCCTTCTTCGAGGATAAAGCCACAGGAGAGATAGCGCGGAATAGCGCCACTGACCGCAACGTCATTCGCGGTGCCGCAAATCGCCAGCTTGCCGATATTACCGCCAGGGAAGAACAGCGGGTCAATAACGTAACTGTCGGTGGAGAACGCCAGACGGTCGCCTTCCGCTACCAGCTGCGCCAGATCAAGACGTGCCTGATCTTCCTGCTCTGCCAGCCACGGGTTGGCAAAGGCTTCCATAAACAGGCTGTTGATTAATTGCTGCATCGCCTGGCCGCCGCTACCGTGGGCGAGTTGGATATTATTCACGCTTCACTCTCCTGCTGACGATACTGATACCACGCGGCGCACGCTCCTTCGGAGGAAACCATCAGCGCACCAAACGCGGTTTGAGGATTACAGGTGTTACCAAACAGCGGGCATTGATGCGGCTTACATTTGCCCGTCAAGACTTCGCCACAACGCGCACGCGGGTCATCGCAGACCTGCTGCGGTGCCGGGTGGAAATGTGTTTCGGCATCGAATCGTTGATAATCCGGCGTCAGGTGCACGCCAGAAGATTCAATCACGCCTAAGCCGCGCCATTCACTGTCGCCGTTGACACAGAACACATCGGCAATCGCCTGTTGCGCCAGCAGGTTACCGGCATCCGGCACCACCCGACGATACTGATTCTCTACCTTGCTGTGGGCCGCTATTTTCTGCTCCACCAGCATGACCACGCCTTGCAGTAGATCAAGGGGTTCGAAACCAGCCACCACCAGCGGACGATGAAAATCGCTGGCGATAAAATTATAGGCATCAGTGCCGATCACCATACTGACGTGGCCGGGCGCGAGGAACGCGTCGATACCGTTATCTGGCTGTTCCAGCAAACTGCGCAGTGTTGGGATGAGCGTAATGTGCTGGCAGAAGAAGTAAAAATTCTGCACATCGCGGGCTTTTGCCTGTTGCAGAGTGATGGCGGTGGTCGGCATGGTGGTTTCAAAACCTAAGCCGAAGAACACCACTTTGCGGGTTGGATTCTCCTGCGCCAGTTTCAACGCATCCATCGGCGAGTAAACGATGCGCACATCGGCACCGCGTGCCTTTGCCTGTAACAGCGACCCCTGTTTCCCTGGTACGCGCATGGCGTCGCCAAAGGTACAGAAGATGACTTCCGGATGGCTGGCAATCTCCACGCAGGTGTCGATTCTACCCATCGGCAGTACACACACCGGGCAACCGGGACCGTGGATAAACTCAACGTTTTCCGGCAGCAACTGGTCGAGGCCGAATTTAAAAATGGCGTGGGTATGACCGCCACACACCTCCATAATCCGCAGAGGGCGTTCGGCGGTGTAAGAGAGATGTGAAGCACGTTCGCGCAGATGCTCAATTAACTGCATCACCTGTTCCGGCGCGCGATATTCATCAACAAAACGCATTATTTTTCCTCGCCATACAACAGCGCACCGACATCCGGCTCAACGTCAAACATGTTTTGTAAGGCGTCGAGAGTGTCGCGCGCTTCGGCTTCATTAATTACGCTCATGGCAAAGCCAACGTGAACCAGTACCCACTGGCCTACGCGTGGCTGACCGTTTTCATCGCAGCTGCCGACTAACGTTAAATCGACATCGCGCTGAATGCCGCAGACGTCGACTTTCGCCTGGTTGCCGTCAATGGTGCGGATCTGGCCGGGAACGCCTATGCACATCGCTGTGTCTCCAGCCAGTTCAGCCACTGGTCCATCCCTTCGCCGCTGGTGGCGGAAATAAGGATGATTTCAATTTCTGGATTGACTTCGCGGGCGCAGGCGATGCACTTCTCAACGTCGAAATTGAGATACGGCAGCAAGTCAACTTTGTTGAGCAGCATCAGCGAGGCGGCGGCAAACATGTGCGGATATTTCAGCGGTTTGTCTTCACCTTCGGTAACGGAAAGCACCGCCACTTTGTGTTTTTCACCGAGATCGAAGCTGGCCGGGCAAACGAGGTTACCGACGTTTTCGATAAACAGAATACCGTTATCGTCCAGTGGCAGGCGCGGCGCGGCGTCGGCAATCATCTGTGCGTCAAGATGGCAGCCTTTACCGGTGTTCACCTGAATTGCTGGGGTGCCGGTAGCGCGAATGCGTGCGGCATCGTTCACGGTTTGCTGGTCACCTTCAATAACCGCGCACGGAACGCTGTCTTTCAGGCGCATTAAAGTTTCCGTCAGCAGGGTGGTTTTACCGGAACCAGGGCTGGAAACCAGGTTGAGCACCAGTTGCTTGCGGGCAGCAAAGCGCGCGCGGTTGCGTTCAGCCAGACGGTTATTTTTGTCCAGCACGTCAATTTCGACTTCCAGCATCCGACGCTGGCTCATGCCCGGCGCGTGAGTGCCCGCTTCGCCATGACCGTAATGCAGGTCGCCTTCTTCAGTCTGGCTGGGGGTAAATTCAGGCGTTTTAATGCCGGTGATTTTCATCTTCGGGCGTGCCGCCGGGGCAAATGGCGCGCTACGAAACGCGGAATGAGGGTTATGTTCATCACCCTCGATATACAGGTTGCCTTCACCGCAACCGCATGTTGTACACATCGCTCACTCCTGGTCTATTTCTATCCGCCGAATCTGTAAACCGTCGTCTGCCACAATCTGTAGCATGTCACCATGACACTGTGGACAGCGGCGGACGCGCTGGGTCAGTAGCGTCACATACTGTTGGCATGTTTCACACCAGCATTCGGCCTCTTGTTCTTCGAGGTGCAGTTTACAACCTTCCGCCACGCTGCCGCGGCAAACCAGATCAAAACAAAAGGCAAGAGAGCTGGTTTCGACACAAGAAAATGCGCCAATTTTGAGCCAGACCCCAGTTACGCGTTTTGCGCCGTGTTTTGCGGCCTGCTGTTCGATCAATTCCAGTGCCCGTTGGCAGAGGGTTATTTCGTGCATATCGCCTCCCATTAACTATTGCCAGCTACAAGCAATAATTGTGCCAGTGTTGATTATCCCTGCGGTGAATAATGTCGATGATGTCGAAATGACACGTCGACACGGCGACGAAATTCATCTTTAGCTTAAAAATCGTTTTAATAACAATGAATTAAAAGTTGGCATAAAAAATGCTTAAAGCTGGCATCTCTGTTAAACGGGTAACCTGACAATGACTATTTGGGAAATAAGCGAGAAAGCCGATTACATCGCACAGCGGCATCGTCGCCTACAGGACCAGTGGCACATCTACTGCAATTCGCTGGTTCAGGGGATCACGTTATCGAAAGCGCGCCTGCATCACGCCATGAGCTGCGCGCCGGACAAAGAACTCTGTTTCGTCCTTTTTGAACATTTTCGTATTTACGTCACCCTGGCGGATGGCTTTAACAGCCACACCATCGAGTATTACGTCGAAACAAAAGATAGTGAAGACAAACAGCGGATTGCGCAGGCGCAACTGAGCATTGACGGTATGATTGATGGCAAGGTCAACATCCGCGATCGCGAACAGGTGCTGGAACACTATCTCGAAAAAATCGCTGGCGTTTACGACAGCTTATACACCGCCATTGAAAACAATGTACCGGTGAATTTAAGCCAACTGGTAAAGGGACAAAGCCCGGCAGCATGAGCTGAGGCTTTGCCCGTTTTGCAGGCGTTACGCCTGTTTGGGGATGGGCGTGTCGATGAGTGTCGAAAATGACATTTCATCGGCATGTTTTCGTCAAAAATGACAATCACCTGAGGAATGCCTGGTGAATCGTTTTGTAATTGCTGACTCCACGCTCTGTATCGGCTGCCACACCTGTGAGGCCGCCTGTTCAGAGACGCATCGCCAGCACGGCCTGCAATCAATGCCGCGCCTGCGAGTGATGCTCAATGAAAAAGAATCTGCGCCGCAGCTCTGTCACCACTGTGAAGATGCGCCCTGTGCGGTGGTTTGCCCGGTTAACGCCATCACCCGCGTTGATGGGGCCGTGCAGTTGAATGAAAGTCTGTGCGTAAGCTGCAAACTGTGTGGCATCGCCTGCCCGTTTGGCGCAATTGAATTTTCCGGCAGCCGTCCGCTGGATATTCCGGCAAACGCCAATACCCCGAAAGCGCCACCGGCACCGCCTGCTCCGGCGCGTGTCAGCACATTGCTTGACTGGGTGCCAGGTATTCGCGCGATCGCCGTCAAATGTGACCTTTGTAGTTTTGATGAACAAGGTCCGGCCTGCGTGCGGATGTGCCCGACTAAAGCCCTGCATCTGGTGGATAACACCGATATCGCCCGCGTCAGCAAACGTAAGCGTGAGCTGACTTTTAACACGGACTTTGGCGATCTCACCTTGTTTCAGCAGGCTCAAAGTGGAGAGGCTAAATGAGCGCAATTTCCCTGATCAATAGCGGCGTGGCGTGGTTTGTCGCCGCCGCTGTTCTGGCATTTCTCTTTTCTTTTCAAAAGGCGCTAAGCGGCTGGATAGCCGGAATTGGCGGCGCGGTGGGTGGCCTGTATACGGCAGCCGCGGGCTTCACAGTGCTGACTGGCGCGGTTGGCGTGAGCGGTGCGCTGTCGCTGGTAAGCTACGATGTGCAAATCTCTCCGCTTAACGCGATTTGGCTGATTACGCTCGGCCTGTGCGGTCTGTTTGTCAGCCTCTACAACATTGACTGGCATCGCCACGCGCAGGTGAAGTGCAACGGCTTGCAGATCAATATGTTGATGGCTGCCGCCGTCTGTGCCGTCATCGCCAGCAACCTCGGCATGTTCGTGGTAATGGCCGAAATCATGGCCCTGTGTGCGGTGTTCCTCACCAGCAACAGCAAAGAGGGCAAACTGTGGTTTGCGCTGGGGCGTCTTGGCACTCTGCTGCTGGCGATTGCTTGCTGGCTGCTGTGGCAGCGTTACGGCACGCTGGATCTGCGCCTGCTGGATATGCGTATGCAACAGCTGCCGCTCGGTTCCGATATCTGGCTGCTCGGTGTGATTGGCTTTGGCCTGCTGGCCGGGATTATTCCGCTGCACGGCTGGGTGCCGCAGGCACATGCTAACGCCTCTGCGCCAGCTGCCGCGTTGTTTTCTACGGTAGTCATGAAAATTGGCCTGCTGGGCATTTTAACCCTGTCGCTGCTGGGCGGTAATGCACCGCTGTGGTGGGGGATCGCGCTGCTGGTGCTCGGCATGATCACCGCGTTCGTCGGTGGTCTGTATGCGTTGATGGAACACAACATCCAGCGCCTGCTGGCTTACCACACCCTGGAAAATATCGGCATTATCCTGCTGGGGCTGGGCGCTGGCGTAACGGGTATCGCGCTCGAACAACCGGCGCTGATTGCCCTTGGTCTGGTCGGTGGTCTGTACCATCTGCTTAACCATAGCCTGTTCAAAAGCGTACTGTTCCTTGGTGCGGGGAGCGTGTGGTTCCGTACCGGTCATCGCGATATCGAAAAACTCGGTGGTATTGGCAAGAAAATGCCGGTTATCTCCATCGCCATGTTAGTCGGGCTGATGGCAATGGCTGCGCTGCCGCCGCTGAACGGTTTTGCCGGGGAATGGGTTATCTACCAGTCCTTCTTCAAAATGAGCAATAGCGGGGCATTCGTTGCTCGTCTGTTCGGGCCGCTGCTCGCAGTGGGTCTGGCAATTACCGGTGCGCTGGCGGTGATGTGTATGGCGAAAGTCTATGGCGTCACGTTCCTCGGCGCGCCGCGTACCAAAGAAGCCGAAAACGCCACCTGTGCACCGCTCCTGATGAGCGTAAGCGTAGTGGCACTGGCGATTTGCTGCGTGATTGGCGGTGTTGCTGCGCCGTGGCTGCTGCCGATGCTCTCTGCTGCTGTACCTCTGCCGCTGGAGCCTGCTAACACCACCGTTTCTCAACCAATGATCACGTTGCTGCTGATTGCCTGCCCGCTGCTGCCATTCATCATTATGGCGATTTGCAAAGGCGATCGTTTGCCGTCGCGTTCCCGCGGCGCGGCCTGGGTGTGCGGCTACGACCACGAAAAATCAATGGTGATTACCGCTCACGGTTTTGCCATGCCGGTGAAACAGGCGTTTGCGCCGGTGCTGAAACTGCGCAAATGGCTGAATCCGGTGTCGCTGGTACCGGGCTGGCAGTGCGAGGGGAGTGCGTTGCTGTTCCGCCGGATGGCGCTGGTTGAACTGGCGGTGCTGGTGGTGATTATTGTTTCACGAGGAGCCTGAGAATGAGTGTTTTATATCCGTTAATTCAGGCGCTGGTGTTATTTGCCGTTGCGCCGCTGCTCTCCGGTATAACCCGCGTGGCGCGCGCCCGCTTGCATAACCGTCGCGGGCCGGGCGTGTTGCAGGAGTATCGCGACATTATCAAACTGCTGGGTCGCCAGAGCGTTGGCCCGGATGCCTCCGGCTGGGTGTTCCGCCTGACGCCGTATGTGATGGTGGGCGTCATGCTGACTATCGCTACTGCGCTGCCGGTGGTGACCGTTGGTTCTCCGCTGCCGCAGCTGGGCGATTTGATCACCTTACTGTATCTCTTCGCCATCGCGCGTTTCTTCTTTGCCATTTCTGGTCTGGATACCGGTAGCCCGTTTACCGCTATCGGCGCGAGCCGTGAAGCGATGCTTGGCGTGTTGGTTGAACCGATGCTGCTGCTTGGTCTGTGGGTTGCCGCACAGGTTGCCGGTTCCACCAACATCAGCAACATCACCGACACCGTTTATCACTGGCCACTGAGCCAGAGCATCCCGCTGGTGCTGGCGCTTTGTGCCTGTGCGTTCGCCACTTTTATCGAAATGGGCAAACTGCCGTTCGACCTGGCGGAAGCCGAGCAGGAGTTGCAGGAAGGTCCGCTCTCTGAGTATAGCGGCAGCGGTTTTGGCGTCATGAAATGGGGCATCAGCCTGAAACAGTTGGTGGTGTTGCAGATGTTCGTCGGGGTGTTTATTCCGTGGGGACAAATGGAAACCTTCACCGTCGGTGGGCTGCTGCTGGCGCTGGTGATTGCCATCGTCAAACTGGTGGTTGGCGTCCTGGTTATCGCGCTGTTCGAAAACAGCATGGCCCGTCTGCGTCTTGATATTACTCCGCGCATTACCTGGGCCGGGTTTGGCTTTGCATTTTTAGCGTTCGTCTCCTTGCTGGCGGCGTGATTAAAGAGAGTTTGAGCATGTCTGAAGAAAAATTAGGTCAACATTATCTCGCCGCGCTGAATGAGGCATTTCCGGGCGTCGTGCTGGACCACGCCTGGCAGACCAAAGATCAGCTGACTGTCACCGTAAAGGTGAACTATCTGCCGGAAGTGGTGGAGTTTCTCTATTACAAGCAGGGTGGCTGGCTGTCGGTGCTGTTTGGTAACGACGAACGCAAACTTAATGGTCATTACGCCGTTTATTACGTGCTGTCGATGGAGAAGGGGACTAAGTGCTGGGTAACGGTGCGCGTCGAAGTTGACGCCAACAAACCGGAATATCCGTCCGTAACGCCGCGCGTTCCGGCGGCGGTGTGGGGCGAGCGCGAAGTGCGCGATATGTACGGTTTGATTCCGGTAGGGCTTCCGGATGAACGTCGTCTGGTGCTGCCGGATGACTGGCCGGATGAACTTTATCCGCTGCGTAAAGACAGCATGGATTATCGTCAGCGTCCGGCACCGACTACCGATGCTGAAACCTACGAGTTCATCAACGAACTGGGCGACAAGAAAAACAACGTCGTGCCGATTGGTCCGCTGCACGTCACTTCTGACGAACCGGGTCACTTCCGTCTGTTTGTCGATGGCGAAAACATTATCGACGCCGACTACCGCCTGTTCTACGTCCATCGCGGCATGGAAAAACTGGCGGAAACCCGTATGGGTTACAACGAAGTGACCTTCCTCTCTGACCGTGTGTGCGGGATCTGCGGCTTTGCTCACAGCACCGCCTATACCACGTCGGTGGAAAACGCGATGGGTATTCAGGTGCCAGAACGCGCGCAGATGATCCGCGCCATTCTGCTGGAGGTAGAACGCCTGCACTCGCATCTGCTCAACCTCGGCCTTGCCTGCCACTTCACTGGCTTTGACTCCGGCTTTATGCAGTTCTTCCGCGTGCGTGAAACCTCCATGAAAATGGCGGAGATCCTCACCGGCGCGCGTAAAACCTACGGCCTGAACTTGATCGGCGGGATTCGTCGCGATCTGCTGAAAGATGACATGATCCAGACCCGCCAGCTGGCGCAGCAAATGCGTCGTGAAGTGCAGGAGCTGGTGGATGTGCTGCTGAGCACACCGAACATGGAACAGCGCACCGTCGGCATTGGTCGTCTGGACCCGGAAATCGCTCGCGACTTCAGTAACGTTGGCCCGATGGTCCGTGCCAGCGGTCACGCCCGTGATACCCGTGCCGATCACCCGTTTGTTGGTTATGGCCTGCTGCCAATGGAAGTCCACAGCGAGCAGGGCTGCGACGTTATTTCCCGTCTGAAAGTGCGTATCAACGAAGTCTATACCGCGCTGAATATGATCGATTACGGTCTGGATAACCTGCCGGGCGGCCCGCTGATGGTGGAAGGCTTTACCTACATTCCGCACCGTTTCGCGCTGGGCTTTGCCGAAGCGCCGCGCGGCGACGATATCCACTGGAGCATGACCGGCGACAACCAGAAGCTGTACCGCTGGCGCTGCCGTGCGGCGACCTACGCAAACTGGCCGACCCTGCGCTACATGCTGCGCGGCAACACCGTTTCCGATGCGCCGTTGATTATCGGTAGCCTGGACCCTTGCTACTCCTGTACCGACCGCATGACCGTGGTCGATGTACGTAAGAAGAAGAGCAAAGTGGTGCCGTACAAAGAACTCGAGCGCTACAGCATTGAGCGTAAAAACTCGCCGCTGAAATAAGGAATCGCCATGTTTACCTTTATCAAAAAAGTCATCAAAACCGGCACGGCGACCTCGTCTTATCCGCTGGAGCCGATTGCGGTTGATAAAAACTTCCGTGGTAAGCCAGAGCAGAACCCGCAGCAGTGCATCGGCTGCTCGGCCTGCGTCAATGCCTGCCCGTCAAACGCCTTAACGGTTGAAACTGACCTCGCCACAGGAGAGCTTGCCTGGGAGTTTAATCTCGGGCGCTGCATCTTCTGTGGACGCTGCGAAGAAGTTTGCCCGACGGCGGCGATTAAGCTGTCGCAAGAATACGAACTGGCGGTGTGGAAGAAAGAAGACTTCCTGCAACAGTCCCGCTTCGCGCTGTGCAACTGCCGCGTCTGCAATCGTCCTTTCGCCGTCCAGAAAGAGATCGACTACGCCATTGCGCTGCTTAAGCACAACGGCGACAGCCGCGCGGAAAACCACCGCGAAAGCTTTGAGACTTGCCCGGAATGTAAGCGCCAGAAATGCCTGGTGCCGTCCGACCGTATTGAACTGACTCGCCATATGAAAGAGGCCATCTGATGAGCAATTTATTAGGCCCCCGTGACGCCAACGGCATTCCGGTCCCGATGACGGTGGATGAATCCATCGCCAGCATGAAGGCGTCGTTACTGAAAAAAATCAAACGTTCTGCCTACGTTTACCGCGTGGACTGCGGCGGCTGCAACGGCTGCGAAATCGAAATTTTCGCCACGCTTTCGCCGCTGTTTGATGCAGAACGCTTCGGCATTAAAGTCGTTCCTTCACCGCGTCATGCGGATATTTTACTGTTTACCGGCGCGGTCACCCGTGCAATGCGATCCCCTGCGCTGCGTGCGTGGCAGTCCGCGCCGGACCCGAAAATCTGTATCTCCTACGGTGCCTGCGGTAACAGCGGTGGCATTTTCCACGATCTCTACTGCGTGTGGGGCGGTACGGATAAAATCGTCCCGGTGGATGTCTACATTCCGGGGTGCCCGCCAACGCCAGCCGCCACGCTGTACGGCTTTGCAATGGCGCTCGGCCTGCTGGAGCAGAAAATTCACGCCCGTGGCCCGGGTGAGCAGGATGAACAACCGGCGGAAATCCTTCATGGCGATATGGTGCAGCCGCTGCGTGTGAAAGTGGATCGCGAAGCACGCCGCCTGGCGGGTTATCGTTACGGTCGTCAGATTGCCGATGACTTCCTGACACAGTTAGGGCAGGGCGAAGAACAGGTTGCACGCTGGCTGGAAGCGGAAAACGATCCGCGTCTGAACGAGATTGTCAGCCATCTGAATCATGTTGTTGAAGAGGCGCGTATCCGATGAGTGAAAAGGTGGTGTTCAGTCAACTGAGCCGTAAATTTATTGATGAGAACGATGCCACGCCCGCCGAGGCGCAGCAGGTGGTCTATTACAGCCTGGCGATTGGTCACCACCTTGGGGTTATCGATTGCCTGGAAGCGGCGCTCACCTGCCCGTGGGATGACTATCTGGCATGGATTGCCACTCTGGAGGCGGGCAGCGAAGCCCGCCGTAAAATGGAAGGCGTGCCGAAGTACGGTGAGATCGTCATCGACATTAACCATGTGCCGATGCTGGCTAACGCATTCGATAAAGCCCGGGCAGCGCAAACTTCGCAGCAGAAAGAATGGAGTACCATGCTGTTAAGTATGCTGCATGATATTTATCAGGAAAATGCCATCTATTTGATGGTGAGGAGATTGCGTGACTGACGTTTTACTCTGTGTTGGCAATAGCATGATGGGCGATGATGGCGCAGGCCCGCTGCTGGCGGAAAAGTGCGCCGCCGCGCCGAAAGGTAACTGGGTGGTGATTGACGGCGGTAGCGCACCGGAAAACGATATCGTCGCCATCCGTGAACTGCGCCCGACACGACTGCTGATTGTCGACGCCACGGATATGGGGCTAAACCCCGGCGAGATCCGCATCATCGACCCGGATGACATCGCCGAGATGTTTATGATGACTACCCATAACATGCCGCTGAACTACCTTATCGACCAGTTGAAAGAAGACATTGGCGAAGTGATTTTCCTCGGCATCCAGCCGGATATCGTCGGCTTTTACTACCCGATGACCCAGCCGATTAAAGACGCCGTAGAAACCGTTTATCAACGACTGGAAGGCTGGGAAGGGAATGGCGGCTTCGCGCAGTTAGCGGTGGAAGAAGAATAGTTTTTCAGTAAGGAATTCAGGGAATTGAACATCAGAACAGGGATGTGCGCTTTTTTATTGAGCTTAGTGCTGCCTGCACAGGCCACCAGCTTTACCGAATATCTGCCGATGAGTGACAGCGAATACGCGCAAAAGCGGGCGCTGAAACCTCTCCTGACCATGCCTTATGATGCCGAGCAAACCTGGCATTTTAGAAAAGTCGGCGTTGCTGGCGTGACGCTTGAAAAGATGCCAAATGATGATAGTGAATGGCAATTGAACGGTAAAGATCGCGCCGGTAAATCCTGGTCTGTGCCTGTGGGGGTGCTGCAAAATATGGCGGGTAATGCGCAACTTTACCGTGCCGATCTTGATCGTAACGGCATTCAGGATCTGGTTATCTGGCGGGGTATTTCAGGAAATGGTCTGGCACCTAACGCGTTTTTGATTCTGATGACCTTTAATCAGCAAGGTCGCCCGTGTGTTTTTCAGTCCGATAGTTTTTATACCGCAAGTGAAACTGGCATTGATGATTTGCTGGATTTACAAAGGAATGGCCACACGCAATTGCTGGATATGCAGTTTGATTCCGGTTACTGGATAACCAGTCTGTATCAGGTAAAAGACGCCAAATGGCAGCGTGTTCACGGCTGGTTTGGCAAGTTAAGCTATCCCGCGCTCACGCGTTTTACTTATACCCCCAACCGTAAACTCGTCCTCAAACCCATCGCCGGGCGCGACCCGCAAACGGAAGATCTGGCACTGACGCAGCGTTGCTTGATAAAGGGGGATGTTCTTGATGGGGTGAACCAGCTCTGATGCCAAACGCCAGATTGCCCGATGCGCAACGCTTATCGGGCCTTGTAGGCCGGATAAGGCGTTCACGCCGCATCCGGCACGGTTACTTACTCTAAATCCTCACCATTACTGGCAATCACTTTTTTATACCACCAGAACGATTTCTTACGCGTGCGCGCCAGCGTGCCGTTGCCTGCATCGTCACGGTCTACATAGACAAAACCGTAGCGTTTGCTCATTTCACCCGTTGAGGCGGAAACCAAATCAATACAGCCCCAGGTGGTGTAGCCCATCAGCGGAATGCCATCTGCAATCGCTTCGCCCATTGCGCGGATATGTTCGCGTAAATAGCTGATGCGATAGTCATCGTTAATCTCACCATTGGCAGTAAATTCATCTTTTGCGCCGAGGCCGTTTTCCACCAGAAACAGCGGCTTCTGATAACGGTCGTACATCATATTCATGGTGATACGCAGACCGAGTGGATCAATACCCCAGCCCCAGTCGCTTACCTGTAGATATGGGTTACGCAGCGATTTCACCACGTTCGCCGCACTGCTGTTGTTGGCGTTCATCTCCGCCGAGGCGCAGCGCGAGGCGTAATAGCTGAAGGAGACAAAATCGACGGTGTTTTTCAGGATCTCATCATCGCCCGGTGCTTTGTCGATGGTTACCCCTTTTTCGCGGAATACGCGCGCAGAGTAAGCCGGATACGCGCCCCGCGCCTGCACATCGATAAAAAACAGGTTTTCCCGATCTTTCTCCAGCGCTGCCCAGACATCTTCCGGCTTGCAACTGTAAGGGTAGAAGTTACCGCCCGCCAGCATACAGCCCACCTGATTTTGCGGGTTAACTTCATGGGCGATTTTGGTGGCTAACGCACTGGCAATCAGCTGGTGGTGCGCAGCCTGATATTTCACCTGATCCTGATTTTCCCCTTCTTCAAACACCAGACCCGCGCCGGAGAACGGGCTATGCAACATAATGTTGATTTCATTGAAGGTAAGCCAGTATTTCACCAGACCATCAAATGCTTCAAAGCAGGTCCGGGCGTAGCGGCTGAAAAACTCCACCAGCTTGCGGTTACGCCAGGAGCTATATTCGGTGACCAGATGCATCGGCACATCGAAGTGGCATAACGTGACCAGCGGTTCGATACCGTACTTTTTACACTCTTCAAATACCGCGCGATAAAAAGCAATGCCCTGCTGGTTGGGCGTCAGTTCATCGCCCTGCGGGAAGAGGCGGCTCCAGGCAATTGAGGTACGGAACACTTTGAATCCCATCTCTGCCATCAGGGCGATATCTTCTTTATAACGATGATAAAAATCCGTCGCCTCATGGCTGGGATAAAACTCGTCATCGCGCAACTGAAAACGTTTTTCCAGCCCCAGTTTCACCGCCATTCGATGCTCGCCGTGTGGGATCATATCGACGGTGGTCAGCCCTTTGCCACCTTCACGGAACGCACCTTCAGACTGGTTGGCGGCAAGCGCGCCGCCCCATAAAAAACCTTCTGGAAATACTGACATTTTCATCCTCAATTAAGACTTACTTCTTTGGCGACGGTCGGTTGTACACTCTGATGCTTTCGCGCCTGGGCAGCCGCTTCCTCAACAGGAATATCCTCAAAGCCGAGCAACAGTGTGAGGATAAACGACAGCACCACCGCCAGCGCCATGACCGCGAACACCCAGACGATGCTCATTGGATTCGCCGGATCGAAGAACTGCACGCTGGTAAATAGCCCCGGCGCTGCCATTGAGTGGCTGGCAAGCCCCGCCATACCGGCAACCGCGCCGCAAATAAAACCACTGATAAGACTGGCGATAAGCGGACGTTTCAGGCGGATCGCCACGCCATATAACGCCGGTTCGGAAATCCCCGCCATAATGGCTGATGCCGCCGCAGCCAGCGCCGTCTGGCGCAGTTCCGGGTTTTTCGTTTTCCACGCCACCGCCAGTGATGAACCGCCCAGCGACAGGTTAGCGCCGATCTCTGATGGCATGACCATTCCTTCTTTGCCGGTTTCGGCAATGGTCTGAATGATGGTTGGCGTAAAGACGCGGTGCATCCCGGTCATTACCAGCAGAGGCCACAGCGCGCCCATAATGGCGACTGAAAGCCAGCCCAGATAACCATGAATGGTGTAAACCAGCGCCGAAATGGCGCTACCGATCCAGATACCAATCGGGCCAATCAGCAGGATTGCCAGCGGTGCGGCAATCAACACAATCAGCATTGGTTTGAGGAAGTTTTTGGTCACCGCCGGGGTAATGCTGTCCACCCAGCGTTCGATATATGACAGGCACCAGGTCATCACCAGCGCCGGGATCACCGTGTAGGTGTATTTCACCGCGGTGACCGGAATCAGGGCAAATTCGACATGTTCACCCTGGGCCGCTTTCGCCATCAGTTCAATAAAACTCGGATGTACCAGCACACCCGCGATGGCAATCGCCAGCGACATATTGGTTTTAAATTTGATGGCGGCAGATGCCGCGACCATTAGCGGCAGGAAGAAGAAAGCACCGTCACCAATCACATTCAGAATGGTTAAGGTCGGCGATCCTTTTGTCAGCACGCCGCTCATTTCGAGGATCATCGCCAGCAGTTTGACCATCGATCCGCCGATAATCGCCGGGATCAGCGGTGACATGGTGCCGATCAGCGCATCGAGGATCCCCGCACCAATGCGACGCAGCGTGAGTTTGGGTTTACCCACGGGCTGTGCGGGCTGCATATCTCCCGGCAGCAGGCTGACGACTTCCTGAAAGGCCTGCGAAACCGTATTGCCGATAATCACCTGACACTGGTTGTCACTACGTACCACGCCGAGCACGCCGGGGATGGTTTTTAACGTCTGGCTGTCGATAAGCTGGTCATCTTTGATAACAAAGCGCAAACGCGTCATACAGTGCGTGACTGCCGAGATGTTATCAACGCCGCCCAGTGCCGCTATCACCGAGCGTGCCAGCGCCGCATAATTTTTGGCCATCGGATTTTATCCTGTTATCAGTAGGGTAGATGTAGTTGTTATCAGTCGACGTGACGGAAAATGCCGATGCTGAAACGGAATTAGGAAACCGGTTTCACAAAATCATGAATAGTTGTCACTAAATAAGCAAGAGAGTTAATTGTTCATTTTTTATATTTGTGAAACCGGTCACCTGAATATTTTTCCCGCCGATTGCGCAAGGACAATCGGCAAACGGTGCAGTACACTGCGTTGATTGAGTGTAAAGGGATGAAAATGATGACGACGATGCTGGAAGTGGCGAAGCGCGCCGGGGTTTCAAAAGCGACCGTTTCCCGCGTGCTTTCAGGTAATGGCTACGTCAGCCAGGAGACTAAAGATCGCGTGTTTCAGGCGGTAGAAGAGAGCGGTTACCGCCCAAACTTGCTGGCGCGCAATCTGTCGGCGAAGAGTACTCAGACGCTGGGGCTGGTAGTGACCAACACGCTTTACCACGGCATTTATTTTAGTGAACTACTGTTTCATGCCGCGCGAATGGCGGAAGAGAAAGGGCGACAGTTGCTATTGGCAGATGGTAAACACAGCGCCGAAGAAGAGCGCCAGGCGATTCAGTATCTGCTGGATTTGCGCTGCGACGCCATTATGATTTACCCGCGTTTTTTAAGCGTGGATGAGATTGATGACATCATTGACGCACACAGTCAGCCGATAATGGTGCTTAATCGCCGCCTGCGCAAAAACACCAGCCATAGCGTCTGGTGCGATCATAAACAGACCAGCTTTAACGCCGTGGCAGAGTTGATAAACGCCGGACATCAGGAGATTGCTTTCCTTACCGGCTCGATGGATTCCCCCACCAGCGTTGAACGTCTTGCCGGGTATAAAGACGCGCTGGCGCAGCATGGTATTGCGCTCAATGAAAAACTTATCGCTAACGGTAAATGGACGCCCGCCAGCGGGGCCGAAGGGGTAGAAACGTTGCTCGAACGTGGGGCTAAATTTAGCGCGTTAGTTGCCAGTAACGACGATATGGCGTTAGGTGCGATGAAAGCGTTGCATGACCGTGGTGTAGCGGTGCCGGGGCAAGTGTCGGTTATTGGATTTGATGATATCGCAATTGCCCCCTACACCGTTCCGGCGCTCTCCAGCGTAAAAATTCCGGTGACTGAGATGATTCAGGAAATTATTGGACGGCTGATTTTTATGCTCGATGGTGGGGATTTCTCACCGCCGAAAACCTTCAGCGGAAAACTGATCCGCCGCGGCTCCCTCATTGCTCTTTTGCAATAAACATTGTCATCACATGTCATCGTCACTAGTGTCGATGACATCGTTTTTCCTGCATTACAGAATTTAATTTCTTTAAATAACAGTAAATTAAAAACTGGCATGATTTGTGAATGTATCGGCGCATTAACTGTCATTGCTGGAGAATTTGATGAACCGTTTCATCATTGCTGACGCGAGTAAATGTATTGGTTGCCGTACCTGTGAAGTGGCGTGCGTGGTTTCTCATCAGGAGAATCAGGACTGTGCATCGCTGACCCCGGAAACTTTTTTACCGCGAATCCATGTCATTAAAGGTGTGAACATTTCTACGGCAACAGTCTGCCGTCAGTGTGAAGATGCACCGTGCGCTAACGTCTGCCCGAATGGTGCTATCAGCCGTGATAAAGGGTTTGTTCATGTGATGCAGGAACGTTGCATTGGTTGCAAAACCTGCGTTGTGGCTTGCCCGTATGGCGCGATGGAAGTGGTGGTACGTCCGGTGATTCGCAACAGCGGCGCGGGGCTGAATGTACGGGCTGACAAAGCCGAAGCCAATAAATGCGACCTCTGTAACCATCGTGAAGACGGCCCGGCGTGTATGGCGGCTTGCCCGACCCATGCGCTGATTTGTGTCGATCGTAATAAACTTGAACAACTGAGCGCAGAAAAACGTCGCCGTACGGCGCTGATGTTCTAAAAATCTTACAGAACTGTTCTGGCATCAAAGGAATTCCCGGAAATATTCGTAGAATACGAAGCGGGCAGTATCGCCGACCTGTGACTGCCGGATGCGACGCTGTCGTGTCCGGCAGGGCGGGTTACGAAATTCATGATGGCGGGAATAACTCAATGGCAAAAAACATATCTTGCGGTGTCCAACTGCGTATTCGTGGCAAAGTGCAGGGCGTCGGTTTTCGTCCGTTTGTCTGGCAACTGGCACAGCAATTAAATCTTCACGGCGATGTCTGTAATGACGGCGATGGCGTAGAAGTCCGGCTGCTGGAAGCCCCGGAAACGTTTCTTGTTCAATTGCATCAGCACTGCCCGCCGCTGGCGCGTATTGATAGCGTCGAGCGTGAGCCGTTTATCTGGTCACAACTGCCCACTGAGTTCACTATCCGCCAGAGCACAGGCGGCACCATGAATACGCAAATTGTCCCGGATGCCGCCACTTGCCCTGCTTGCCTTGCCGAAATGAATACCCCGGGCGAGCGGCGTTATCGTTATCCGTTTATCAACTGTACCCACTGCGGCCCGCGTTTCACCATTATTCGCGCGATGCCTTACGACCGCCCGTTTACCGTGATGGCGGCGTTTCCGCTGTGTCCGGCTTGTGACAAAGAGTACCGCGACCCGCTCGATCGTCGCTTCCACGCCCAGCCGGTGGCCTGCCCGGAGTGTGGCCCACATCTTGAATGGGTAAGTCATGGTGAACATGCAGAACAAGAGGCGGCATTACAGGCGGCTATCGCACAGTTAAAAATGGGCAACATTGTCGCCATCAAAGGGATTGGCGGATTTCATCTCGCCTGCGATGCGCGTAACAGTAACGCGGTGGCGACACTACGGGCACGTAAACATCGCCCGGCGAAACCGCTGGCGGTCATGTTGCCAGTGGCTGACGGTTTACCAGACGCTGCGCGCCAGTTGCTTACCACGCCCGCCGCGCCGATTGTGCTGGTGGATAAAAAATACATACCTGAGCTTTGTGATGATATCGCCCCTGGCCTTAACGAAGTTGGGGTGATGTTGCCTGCGAACCCGCTCCAGCATTTGCTGTTACAGGAACTGCAATGCCCGCTGGTGATGACCTCCGGCAACCTGAGCGGTAAACCACCAGCTATCAGCAACGAACAGGCGCTGGCGGATTTGCAGGGCATTGCCGACGGATTCTTGATACATAACCGCGACATCGTGCAGCGGATGGATGATTCGGTGGTGCGCGAAAGCGGCGAAATGCTGCGCCGTTCGCGGGGGTATGTGCCGGATGCGCTGGCTTTGCCCCCGGGCTTTAAAAATGTTCCGCCTGTGCTGTGTCTCGGCGCGGATCTGAAAAATACCTTCTGCCTGGTGCGCGGTGAACAAGCGGTGTTGAGTCAGCATCTGGGCGATTTAAGTGACGATGGCATCCAGATGCAGTGGCGCGAAGCGTTACGCCTGATGCAAAACATCTACGATTTTACCCCGCAATACGTTGTGCATGACGCACATCCGGGCTATGTCTCCAGCCAGTGGGCGCGCGAAATGAATCTGCCGACGCAAACGGTGCTGCATCATCATGCCCACGCGGCGGCGTGTCTGGCAGAACATCACTGGCCACTGGAGGGCGGTGATGTCATTGCTTTGACGCTCGACGGTATCGGTATGGGGGAGAACGGCGCTTTGTGGGGCGGCGAGTGTCTGCGGGTGAACTATCGCGAATGTGAACACCTGGGCGGCTTGCCAGCGGTGGCGCTTGCTGGGGGCGATTTGGCTGCAAAGCAGCCGTGGCGTAACCTGCTGGCGCAGTGCCTGCGCTTTGTGCCGGAGTGGCAGAATTACCCTGAAACGGCAAGTGTGCAACAGCAAAACTGGAGCGTGCTGGCGCGGGCCATTGAGCGTGGAATTAACGCGCCGCTGGCGTCATCGTGTGGGCGTTTGTTTGATGCTGTGGCGGCGGCACTGGGCTGTGCGCCAGCCACGTTAAGTTATGAAGGTGAAGCGGCTTGTGCTCTGGAGGCGCTCGCAGCTTCATGCGACGGAGTGACGCATCCGGTGACGATGCCGCTGGTGGACAATCAACAGGATCTCGCCACTTTCTGGCAGCAGTGGCTGAACTGGCAGGCACCGGTTAATCAACGCGCGTGGGCGTTTCATGATGCGCTGGCGCAGGGTTTTGCCGCGTTGATGCGTGAGCAGGCCACGATGCGCGGTATCACTACGCTGGTATTTAGCGGTGGGGTTATTCATAACCGATTGCTGCGTACACGCCTGGCGCATTATCTCGCTGATTTCACATTACTCTTTCCGCAGAGTTTACCGGCGGGTGATGGCGGCTTGTCTCTGGGGCAGGGGGTTATTGCTGCGGCGCGCATCCTGCATGCTGCATAGTGGCGGATGTGGCGTAACTAAGCGTTAAAAGTAGCGCGGACAGTCCCCTCGCCCTTTGGGCGAGGGAGAAAACCATGCCTACATCGGCAACGTTTTCAACAATCCAAACGCCTCTTTCATCCGATCCTCACTGACCACAAAGGCGCGAAGCTGGTCTGTATCGTCAACGCCGCGTGCCACCATTCCCTGATGTTCGGTACAAATCTGCCAGCGCAAATCCCGACGCTGGGTTTCGCCTGCCAGATGAAGCGGTAATTCCGGCGTTTTGATTTTTACCAGCATCGCCGGTAGTTTCAGCGGCGTGTTATTGCCGAGAAGATTTTTTGCCAGCACCATCGCGCTAAGTTGAATCGGCTGGAGGAACGGCAATACCTGACCGTTAATTTCCGCGCAATCGCCCAGCGCATAAATATCGGCATTACTGGTTTGCAGATAGCTATCGACGCAAACGCCACGATTAATCGTCAGCCCGGCGCGTCGTGCCAGGGCGGTTTCCGGGCGCAGTCCGGTGGCGGCAATTACCGCATCCACTTCAATGCAGCGCTGGCGGTCCAGCGTTGCCAGAATGCCAGAATCTGTTTTTTCCAGTCCCTGCAACTGAGATTTTAACAGCAGATGAACGCCCATCTCCGTCAACCGATGCTGCAAGCGGCTGCTTACTTCCGGTGGCATTAACGACGCCAGAATACTGGCAGCGTTGTCGATTAGCGTGACCGCTTTGCCTGCACGACAAAAATCCATCGCCAGTTCGCTACCAATCAAGCCACCGCCAACAATCAACACGCGTCGGGCATCCCGCAGTTGCGTTTCACAGGCGCGATACTCTTGCTGACTATTTAACGTCAGCATTAACTCACGCCCGGGCACTGGCGGGACAAAGGCGCTGGCACCGGTTGCCAGCACTAACTTGTCGTATTGCCACTGATTATTCTGACTTTTCACCACATGGGCTTCGGCATCGATATCCGTTACCCAGGTGTGCGGAAACAGGCGCAGATTAAACTGCTCGGCAAATTCACCTGCCGTCTGGCGGGTAAGGTCGTCGGCACGTTGCCCCTGACTGATAACATGGCTGAGGTCAGGTTTGTTGTACTCATCCATGCTGTCGGCGGCAATCAGGGTTAATGGAATACTGGCGTCCTGTTTGCGAATATTTTTCACCAGTTGGCGGGCGGCGAAGCCCGAACCAATGATCACAATGCCGTTGCTCATTTTGCCTCCGATGCCAGTTCGTCAAAGACGTCTTTGCCGAGAGAGCATTCCGGGCACAGGAAGTTATCCGGGACTTCACTCCACGGCGTTCCTGGCGCAACGTCCTGCATTGGCTCGCCTTTTGCCGGATCGTAAATCCACTGGCAGACGCTGCATTGCATCCGTGGGCCGAGGTCAGCCGTCGTGGCGGCAGAGGTTTCTTCTTTAACCACCGTATTCACCGTGCTCTGCGGCAGCGGCGCGAGCGCCCACTGACGGGCGATTTCGCGACCGTGTTCACGACATAACTCCAGAGCGTCCTGGTCTGGTCGCCATTTGGCTTTCAGGCTAAGCGACATTTCGAAACCCGCATCCTGCAGGCGCGTGGAAAGACGATCCACCGCACCGCCGCTCCAGCCGTGAGAGCCGAAAGCGCTGGCGCGTTTGTTACGGAAGCGTAATCCGGTCATCTCCTCCACCAGCCCGGCGATTTTCGGCATCATCACATTATTCATCGTAGAGGTGCCGACCAGCACGCCTTTTGAGCGGAAGACATTGGTCAGGATTTCGTTTTTATCGCTTCGGGCGACGTTGAAAATTTTCACCGCCACGCGTGGGTCGGTTTCCGCAATCCCCTGGGCGATAGCGTCAGCCATCATGCGGGTGTTATTCGACATGGTGTCGTAGAAAATGGTGATTCTGTCTTCCTGATAATCCGCCGCCCATTTCAGGTACAGCTCGACAATTTGCGTCGGGTTATCGCGCCATACCACGCCGTGAGAGGTCGCTATCATATCGACTGGCAAGTTAAAGCCCAGGATCTCGGTAATTTTCGGCGTTACCAGGCGGCTGAACGGCGTCAGGATATTGGCGTAGTAACGCTGGCACTGCTCGAAAAGCTCCGTCTGATCCACTTCATCGTTGAACAGATGCTCGTCGCAGTAGTGCTGACCGAAAGCATCGTTACTGAACAGCACCGCGTCGCCTGTCAGGTAAGTCATCATGCTGTCCGGCCAGTGCAGCATTGGCGTTTCGACAAAAATGAGCTGTTTGCCGTTGCCGATATCCAGCGTGTCGCCAGTTTTCACCACATTAAAATTCCACTCCGGATGATGGTGATGACCATTTATTGAGTCGATAGCGTTGGCAGTACAATAGATCGGCGTATCGGGAATTTGCGCCATCAGTTCGGTCAGCGCCCCGGCGTGATCCTCTTCAGCATGGTTAATCACGATGTAATCGATATCCGCCAGATCGATTTCATTACGCAGGTTCTGCACAAATTCGCGGCTGAATTTATGGTCGACGGTGTCGATCAGCACGTTTTTTTCTTCACGGATGAGGTAGCTGTTGTAGCTGCTGCCGCGCAGCGTTTTATATTCTGTACCGTGAAAATCACGTACTTCCCAGTCACGTTGACCAACCCAATGAATGTTATTTTTCACCACAATAGACATAGCAACCTCAATTTATTCAGCGTGTTCTAAAAAGATGTCTTGCTAATTGCAGATTGCGTGCCAGTTTTTTATCTGATTGTTTTTACTCTATAAATAAAATTGTGCTCATTAATGAGTAGTCAAAATGACTATCAATAAAATGGTCGATATGACAATATCTATAGTCAAATTGACAGTGAGGCAAAGATGAGTTTTTCCGTTGATGTGCTGGCGAATATCGCCATCGAATTGCAGCGTGGGATTGGTCATCAGGATCGTTTTCAGCGCCTGATCACCACGCTGCGTCAGGTGCTGGAGTGTGATGCCTCTGCGTTGCTACGTTACGACTCGCGGCAGTTTATTCCGCTTGCCATCGACGGGCTGGCGAAGGATGTACTCGGTAGACGCTTTGCGCTGGAAGGGCATCCACGGCTGGAAGCGATTGCCCGCGCCGGGGACGTGGTGCGTTTTCCCGCAGACAGCGAATTGCCCGATCCCTATGACGGTTTGATTCCCGGGCAGGAGAGTCTGAAGGTTCACGCCTGCGTTGGTCTGCCATTGTTTGCCGGGCAAAACCTGATCGGCGCATTGACGCTCGACGGGATGCAGCCCGATCAGTTCGATGTTTTCAGCGACGAAGAGTTACGCCTGATTGCCGCGCTGGCGGCGGGAGCGTTAAGCAATGCGTTGCTGATTGAGCAACTGGAAAGCCAGAATATGCTGCCGGGCGATGCCGCGCCGTTTGAAGCGGTGAAACAGACGCAGATGATTGGCTTGTCGCCAGGCATGACGCAATTGAAAAAAGAGATTGAGATTGTGGCGGCGTCCGATCTCAACGTCCTGATCAGCGGTGAGACTGGAACCGGTAAGGAGCTGGTGGCGAAAGCGATTCATGAAGCCTCGCCACGGGCGGTGAATCCGCTGGTCTATCTCAACTGTGCTGCACTGCCGGAAAGTGTGGCGGAAAGTGAGTTGTTCGGGCATGTGAAAGGAGCGTTTACTGGTGCTATCAGTAACCGCAGCGGGAAGTTTGAAATGGCGGATAACGGCACACTGTTTCTCGATGAGATCGGCGAGTTGTCGTTGGCATTGCAGGCCAAGCTGCTGAGGGTGTTGCAGTATGGCGATATTCAGCGCGTTGGCGATGACCGCAGTTTGCGGGTCGATGTGCGCGTGCTGGCGGCGACTAACCGCGACTTACGCGAAGAGGTGCTGGCAGGGCGATTCCGCGCCGATTTGTTTCATCGCCTGAGCGTGTTTCCACTTTCGGTGCCGCCGCTGCGTGAGCGGGGCGATGATGTCATTCTGCTGGCGGGGTATTTCTGCGAGCAGTGTCGTTTGCGGCTGGGGCTCTCCCGCGTGGTATTAAGTGCCGGGGCGCGAAATTTACTGCAACACTACAGTTTTCCGGGAAACGTGCGCGAACTGGAACATGCTATTCATCGGGCGGTAGTACTGTCGAGAGCCACTCGCAGCGGCGATGAAGTGATTCTTGAGGCGCAACATTTTGCTTTTCCTGAGGTGACGTTGCCGCCGCCAGAAGCGGCGGCGGTGCCTATCGTTAAGCAAAACCTGCGTGAAGCGACAGAAGCGTTCCAGCGTGAAACCATTCGTCAGGCACTGGCGCAAAATCATCACAACTGGGCCGCCTGTGCGCGGATGCTGGAAACCGACGTCGCCAACCTGCATCGGCTGGCGAAACGTCTGGGGCTGAAGGATTAAATAATCCCGGCCTGATAGAAATCCTGCAGGTTAATTGCGCCGGTGAGTTTGCCGTTTTCATCCACTACCGGTGCGGCGGTGATTTTGCGTTTCATCAGGATTTCTTTGGCGTCGATGGCACGGCTTTGCGATTGCAACGTGGTGCCGCCGACCGTCATCGCTTCATTGACTGGCGTGGTGAGTGCGCCGCCGCCAACCAGCCAGCGACGTAAATCACCGTCGGTAAAGACGCCTTTCACCAGTCGTTGATCATCGCACACTGCCACCAGACCTAAACCGGTGCGGCTAAGTTCCAGCATCGCGTCCATCACGCTGGCGGTTAACGCCACCTGCGGGATGGCATCGTCACGGCGCATCAGATGATGCACTTTATTCAGCAAGCGAGCGCCCAGTGCTCCAGCAGGGTGGGAGCGGGCAAAATCTTCTTCATTAAATCCGCGCGCCTGCATGACCGCCATCGCCAGCGCGTCACCCATCATCAGGGTATTGACGGTGCTGGAGGTCGGCGCAAGGTGCATCGGGCAGGCTTCGCGTTCTACGGAGATATCCAGCACCGCTTTCGCCGCCAGGCCCAGCGGTGACGTCGGTTTGCCGGTCATCGCCAGCAGCGCGATAGATTTATCTTCCAGACGCGGAATAATCAGATCCAGTTCCTTCGCGCCACCGGAGTAAGAGATAAACAGCATCACATCGCGGCTTTCGATCATCCCCAGGTCGCCGTGCAATGCCTCTGCCGGATGGACAAAAAAGGCAGGAGTGCCGGTGCTGGCAAGCGTTGCGGCGATTTTCTTACCAATGTGGCCCGATTTGCCAATTCCCGAAACCACCACTTTGCCTTCGCAGTGCAGGATGATATTGGCGGCGCGAACAAAATCATCGCCCAGACGTTCCGGTAAATGGCTTGCTTCCTGCAACTCCAGCATTAACGTCTGACGTCCCGCGTTCAGTAGTGCTTCACTCATTGCTCTCTCCGGTTATGATCACGTCGATCCCTTTTTCTTCCAGCGCCTGACGAAACGCTGGATCGATACCTGCGTCGGTAATCAGCTTATCGACGCTTTCAAGACTACAAACCACGTTGGGGCTTTTACGACCAAACTTCGATGAGTCAGCCATCAAAATCACTTCGCGCGCGGCATTACACATCGCCTTACTGACGGTATAGACCTCGTTGAAGGTGGTTACGCCCGCATTGAGATCGATGCCGTCAGTGCCCATGAACAATTTGTCGAAGGTGAAATGCTCGAAGGCATTCTCTGCCAGTTGCCCGTGAAATGAGGCCGATTTTTTGCGAAATGTTCCGCCTGGCATCAGGATAGTTTGTTCGTTATCCAGTTCGGATAGCGCATTGACGATATGCAGGCTGTTGGTCATCACTGTGATGTTATTAAAGCGCGAGAGCAGGGGAACCATCTGCAAAACGGTACTGCCAGCATCAAGAATGATCGAATCGCCATCATGGATAAAACTAACGGCAGCTTCTGCAATCAGCTCTTTCTTGTGGGTGTTGATGAGTGTTTTATGATCGATAGGCGGATCGGATTCCTCTTTATTCAACACCACTCCGCCATAAGTACGAATGACGGTTCCGGCATGTTCCAGAATGACCAGATCTTTGCGAATGGTTGTGCCTGTGGTGTCAAAGTATTGCGCCAATTCTTCAACCGAGCATTTACCCTGCTTTTGCAGATACTCCAGAATGGCGGCCTGACGCTGACGAGGTTTCATGGGCGTGATTACCTGATTTAGGTTTCAAAATGATAACTTCGCAAGCAAGTAACATTCACAACGAAATTATCCACGTTTCAGTTTAAGCGCCAATGATAGAGCATTCTGTGATAGTGGATCATGGGGAAAGATCACATCGGGCTGTAAATCACCCGCATGCATACCGGTAATTGCGGGAATTTTTTGCGGTCGGGCGAAGACGGTCAGTCCTTTCATAAACAAGGTGTCGACGATGCGTTGCTGATCGTCCAGCGCGATGGCGACCACGACCCGCGGTTTAAAGCGCCCGCTGGAACGGCCCACGCCAACCCGCCCTTGCTGGCATAGCGTGTCGAAGGCACGGTTAAAACGAGAAATTTGCCAACCGCCTAAGGCCAGTTGCGCACACCAGGCGATAACGGCGACGGTGATGAGTGCGGATACCATAACTTCTCCGTAATGTAGTGGCGGAAGTCCTGTAGACCTGATAAGCGTAGCGCATCAGGCATTCTATTAGTCTCGCGGAGATCCTTAAAAGATCTCCGCTGTTGATCAGAACATCACCTGACCGCCGGTGACATTGATCGACTGACCAGTGCAGTACGACGCCTTAGGACTGGCGTAGAACAGCAGCATATTCAGCACATCCTGATAATCGCAGCCGCGTTTGAGCGGTACTTTATCGATGTAATACTGCTCGACTTGCTCCGGTTTGATACCCAGCTTGGTCGCGTATTGTGGCAATAGCGACTGGAACATCGGCGATTTCAGCAGGTTACCGAGCATCAGCGAATGCACCGTAATGCCGTACTCCGCCAGATCCAGCGCCAGTGATTGAGTCAGCCCGACGCCACCAAATTTCGCGGCGCTGTAACCAGAGTTGTGTTTGCTGCCCACTTTGCCGGATTTCGAGTTGATCTGAATAATGCGACCCTGAATGCCGTCGCGGATCATCAAACGCGAAAATTCACGGGCACACAGGAAATAGCCCACCAGATTCACCTGTAGCGAGCGGTCAAAATCTCCAAGCTGGAAATCGCTGATAAAGGCTGCTTTTGCTATTCCGGCGCTGTAGACCAGCAAATCCACGCGACCAAAGATTTCATCTACCCCACGAGAAAGCGCCAGAACGCTTTGCTCGCTGGTGGCGTCAGCACCAAAACCGTAAGCTGTTCCTTCACCATATTCGGCGTTAATTTCTTGCGCCACATTTGCAGCTTTGTCGCTCTGAATATCGACAACCGCGACGCGATACCCCTCGGCAGCCAGACCGTGGCACAGGAACGCGCCTAAGGTTTGCCCACCACCGATGACAACGGCAACCTGATTCATTTTTTACTCCTTAACAGATTCAAACTTCAAAACCGATCCCGGCGCGATATCGTCGGGTACAGGGCCTGCCACATGGACAGTGCCCGGAAATTCCGCTTCGTTTAAACCATCGAAGCGCAGGGTGACATGACCCAGTTCGCGAAGGTTGTCTTCCGCCACGCTGCCAACGGCGGTCACCGGATAGCGATGCTGCCCGAGTGAAAATTGCAAACCGGGATGGAGTGCACCTTTCAACTCGCCGTGGCAATGAATGAAGCAATACTCTTCGAGATCCGCAGGCGCGCCTTCACGAAAGGTGATGAGCATCTGGTCGCTGAGGGCGTCAGTGGCGCTCGCGCCAATACGGGTGATGGTGGTCTGATAAATAACGGTCATGTTTCAGCCTCTATTGATAGATAAAACCGGAGACAAACCAGGCGATCAGTACAGTTGGCGCGCCGGTTAAAAAGCGGCTCACCAGAACAGAAGGGACACCGACGCGAACCGTGTCCTGACGAGCTTCCGCCAGCGACAAACCGACCGGGATGAAGTCGCAGGCCGCCTGCGCGTTGATGGCAAACAGTGCAGGTAAAGCCAGATGCGGCGGAATATTGCCGAGACCAATCTGCACGCCAATCAATACGCCGATAACCTGTGCGATAACTGCGCCTGGGCCGAGGAAAGGTGAAAGCAGCGGGAAGGAGCAGATGAGCGCCAGCATGACCAGCCCCAGTGGATGGCTCGCCAGCGGAGCAAGACCGTGGGCAATCCAGTCGCCAAGACCGGAAGCCATAATGATGCCAATGAGCGCCGAGACGAACGCCATAAACGGCAGAATGGTTTTTAATACAGTGTCGATGGTGTCACGGCCAGACTGGAACAGCACGGCAACGGCAGAACCCATACCCATTCCCACCTTCGCCAGTAAACCATCGCTTTGTTCTGTGATTTTCTTGCTGGTGTCATAGTCACGGCCCACGGGAGAGGGTTGTGGTGTCGCATCACCCACTACAGTGATGTTTTCTTCTTTTACGCCAGAGACATAAATATCTTCCACAATGTACTGCGCCAGCGGGCCGGACTTGCCCGTCGAGTGGATATTAATGGTGGGAATACGCCGTTTCGGATAGATGCCGCAGCGTAATGTGCCGCCACAGTCGATTACCGCGACACCAATTTCCGCCTCCGCGGGTTCACCTTCTTTAAATCCGTCAATAGCCTGCCAGCCAGTAAGCTGTGCCAGTTTGTCAACAATCGCAGGCCGGGTACCGGCGGTGATATAGACGATTTTTTTGCCCGGCGTGGCTTCCAGCTCAAGCGGGCCGCCCCAGCCACCCGTTCCTTTTTCGATCCGAATGCGTGTCATGATGTTGCTCCTGCCAGGTGAACTTTTTGTTCAAGTTGAATGCCCATCTTTTTCTCAAAAATGGCGGTGGTCAGATCGGTCACCCAGCCGCGGAAGAAGTTGGTGACCAAACCAACCAGCAGATAACTCACCGCCAGTGGGCCAAGTGGCAGATTCAGTGTTGTCAGACCGCTGGCAATGCCAAGATAAACAAACAGTTCGCCAGGGTTGATATGAGGGAAGAGGCCATTCATTGAGTGGCAGCTATAAGAGGCCGCTGCGTAGTAGCTGGGTTTGTATTTTTCCGGCATAAAGCGACCCAGGCTTAGGGTCATTGGATTACAAAAGACAAACGTACCAATGCACGGTAGCAGCAGGTAACGGGAAACAGGGTTACCGGCGCAACGTTGAGCAAATCGTTCAATACGATGCTGACCGATAAAATTAATCAATGCGTTCATGATAACCAGCAGGCTAATTAACAGCGGAAGAATGCCGGTTACCATCCCGGTAAACACTTCTCCGCCTTTCTGGAACAGCCCGATGAACCACTCTGCGCCATGAGTAATGGTTTCTATCATTGTTCTCTCCTTCAGGATTTATTGTTTTATTACCAAACGGCAATCTAATCTAATCAGATTGAAAGATTTAAAAGTGTTATTTTGATCGCAAAATGAAAGATAAATATTTTATTTTGAAAGTTTATATAAAGAAGGTAGTGAGGAGAATGAGTTGAGTTATGTAAAGTCCGTATCGGGCAGTGACTACCGCTTCCTTGTGCGGGGCGGGATGCTTTACCATACTTGCCCCTGGTTGAATCTGTTAAATGGACCCCTCATGTTCAAGCGTCGTTATGTAACATTGCTTCCCCTTTTTGTGTTGCTTGCCGCCTGTAGCAGCAAGCCAAAACCTACTGAGACTGAAACGACCACCGGAACGCCGTCTGGCGGCTTCCTGCTTGAGCCGCAGCACAATGTGATGCAGATGGGCGGTGACTTCGCCAATAACCCGAATGCCCAGCAGTTCATCGACAAAATGGTGAAGAAGCACGGCTTCGATCGTCAGCAATTGCAGGAAATTCTCTCCCAGGCGAAACGTCTGGATTCGGTACTGCGGCTGATGGATAACCAGGCACCAACCACATCGGTGAAACCGCCATCAGGTCCGAACGGCGCATGGCTGCGTTATCGCAAAAAATTTATTACGCCGGACAACGTGCAGAACGGTGTGGTTTTCTGGAATCAGTATGAAGATGCGTTGAATCGCGCGTGGCAGGTGTATGGTGTACCGCCGGAAATTATCGTCGGGATTATCGGCGTTGAAACCCGCTGGGGGCGCGTGATGGGGAAAACTCGCATCCTCGATGCGCTGGCAACGCTGTCATTTAACTACCCACGCCGCGCGGAGTATTTTTCTGGCGAGCTGGAAACCTTCCTGCTGATGGCGCGCGACGAGCAGGACGATCCGCTCAATCTGAAAGGTTCCTTTGCCGGGGCGATGGGCTACGGACAGTTTATGCCGTCGTCTTACAAACAATACGCGGTAGATTTCAGCGGCGACGGGCATATCAACCTGTGGGATCCGGTTGATGCGATCGGTAGCGTGGCGAACTATTTCAAAGCGCACGGCTGGGTGAAAGGCGATCAGGTCGCGGTAATGGCAAACGGTCAGGCGCCAGGCTTGCCAAATGGCTTCAAAACCAGGTACAGCATTTCGCAGCTTGCCGCGGCAGGTTTAACGCCACAGCAGCCGCTGGGCAACCATCAACAAGCCAGCCTGCTGCGTCTGGATGTTGGCACCGGCTACCAGTACTGGTACGGTCTGCCGAACTTCTACACCATTACCCGTTATAACCACAGCACCCATTACGCAATGGCGGTCTGGCAGTTAGGACAAGCCGTGGCGCTGGCGCGCGTGCAGTAACTATTTGCAAGAGGGGGGCGTGAGCTTCCCTCTGGCTAATCAGCTTTTTTCTGAATCCTCCTCGTAAAATTGCAACGCCAACACCATCTTCCTGACGAAAGTGTTATCTTGTCCGGCATAAATTTTTGACTGACAGAGGTTGTGATGACTGACAGTGAACTGATGCAGTTAAGCGAACAGGTTGGGCAGGCGCTGAAAGCCCGTGGCGCAACCGTAACAACTGCTGAGTCTTGTACCGGCGGTTGGGTAGCGAAAGTGATTACCGATATTGCCGGCAGTTCCGCCTGGTTTGAACGCGGATTTGTCACCTACAGTAACGAAGCAAAAGCGCAAATGATCGGTGTACGCGAAGAGACGCTGGCGCAGCATGGCGCGGTGAGCGAGCCTGTCGTGGTGGAAATGGCGATAGGCGCACTGAAAGCGGCTCGTGCTGATTATGCCGTGTCTATTAGTGGTATCGCCGGGCCGGATGGCGGCAGTGAAGAGAAGCCTGTCGGCACCGTCTGGTTTGCTTTTGCCACCGCCCGCGGCGAAGGTATTACCCGCCGGGAATGCTTCAGCGGTGACCGTGATGCGGTGCGTCGTCAGGCTACTGCGTATGCATTGCAGACCTTGTGGCAACAATTTCTACAAAACACTTGATACTGTATGAGCATACAGTATAATTGCTTCAACAGAACATATTGACTATCCGGTATTACCCGGCATGACAGGAGTAAAAATGGCTATCGACGAAAACAAACAGAAAGCGTTGGCGGCAGCACTGGGCCAGATTGAGAAACAATTTGGTAAAGGCTCCATCATGCGCCTGGGTGAAGACCGTTCCATGGATGTGGAAACCATCTCTACCGGTTCGCTTTCACTGGATATCGCGCTTGGGGCAGGTGGTCTGCCGATGGGCCGTATCGTCGAAATCTACGGACCGGAATCTTCCGGTAAAACCACGCTGACGTTGCAGGTGATCGCCGCAGCGCAGCGTGAAGGTAAAACCTGTGCGTTTATCGATGCTGAACACGCGCTGGACCCAATCTACGCACGTAAACTGGGCGTCGATATCGATAACCTGCTGTGCTCCCAGCCGGACACCGGCGAGCAGGCACTGGAAATCTGTGACGCCCTGGCGCGTTCTGGCGCAGTAGACGTTATCGTCGTTGACTCCGTGGCGGCACTGACGCCGAAAGCGGAAATCGAAGGCGAAATCGGCGACTCTCACATGGGCCTTGCGGCACGTATGATGAGCCAGGCGATGCGTAAGCTGGCGGGTAACCTGAAGCAGTCCAACACGCTGCTGATCTTCATCAACCAGATCCGTATGAAAATTGGTGTGATGTTCGGTAACCCGGAAACCACTACCGGTGGTAACGCGCTGAAATTCTACGCCTCTGTTCGTCTCGACATCCGTCGTATCGGCGCGGTGAAAGAGGGCGAAAACGTGGTGGGTAGCGAAACCCGCGTGAAAGTGGTGAAGAACAAAATCGCTGCACCGTTTAAACAGGCTGAATTTCAGATCCTCTACGGCGAAGGTATCAACTTCTACGGCGAACTGGTTGACCTGGGCGTAAAAGAGAAGCTGATCGAGAAAGCAGGCGCGTGGTACAGCTACAAAGGTGAGAAGATCGGTCAGGGTAAAGCGAATGCAACTGCCTGGCTGAAAGATAACCCGGAAACCGCGAAAGAGATCGAGAAGAAAGTACGTGAGTTGCTGCTGAGCAACCCGAACTCAACGCCGGATTTCTCTGTAGATGACAGCGAAGGCGTAGCAGAAACTAACGAAGATTTTTAATCGTTCGTTATTGATGATAATAGATAATGTGTGCACGGACGGTCCCCTCGCCCCTTTGGGGAGAGGGTTAGGGTGAGGGGAACAGGCCAGCACTGGCGTGAAAAATTACTCTCACCTCGATCCTCTAACGAATTGGGCCTGCGGGAACATTCTGCACACTCATTGACTATTAAATCTGTTTATCAGCAAAACCTGGGTCGCATCTGCGGCCCTTTTGCTTTTTTAAGTTGTAAGGATATGCCATGACAGAATCAACGTCCCGTCGCCCGGCATATGCTCGCCTGTTGGATCGTGCGGTACGCATTCTGGCGGTGCGCGATCACAGTGAGCAAGAACTGCGACGTAAACTCGCGGCACCGATTATGGGCAAAAATGGCCCAGAAGAGATTGATGCTACGGCAGAAGATTACGAGCGCGTTATTGCCTGGTGCCATGAACATGGCTATCTCGATGACAGCCGATTTGTTGCGCGCTTTATCGCCAGCCGTAGCCGCAAAGGTTATGGACCTGCACGTATTCGTCAGGAACTGAATCAGAAAGGTATTTCCCGCGAAGCGACAGAAAAAGCGATGCGTGAATGTGACATCGACTGGTGCGCACTGGCGCGCGATCAGGCGACGCGAAAATATGGTGAACCTTTGCCAACTGTCTTTTCAGAAAAAGTTAAGATCCAGCGTTTTCTGCTCTATCGTGGCTATCTGATGGAAGATATCCAGGATATTTGGCGAAATTTTGCCGACTGAACGCATACGGTATTTTACTTCCCAGTCAAGAAAACTTATCTTATTCCCACTTTTCAGTTACCAGCCCGGCGGTTAAGACACGCTGGAGCTGGTGGCGATATTTCGTTAGCTTGATTTCAGGATAATTATGAGCAAGAGCACCGCTGAGATCCGTCAGGCGTTTCTCGACTTTTTCCATAGTAAGGGACATCAGGTAGTTGCCAGCAGCTCCCTGGTACCCCATAACGACCCAACTTTGTTGTTTACCAACGCCGGGATGAACCAGTTCAAGGATGTGTTCCTTGGGCTCGACAAGCGTAATTATTCCCGCGCTACCACTTCCCAACGCTGCGTGCGTGCGGGTGGTAAACACAACGACCTGGAAAACGTCGGTTACACCGCGCGTCACCATACCTTCTTCGAAATGCTGGGCAACTTCAGCTTCGGCGACTATTTCAAACACGATGCCATTCAGTTTGCATGGGAACTGCTGACCAGCGAAAAATGGTTTGCCCTGCCGAAAGAGCGTCTGTGGGTTACCGTCTATGAAAGCGACGACGAAGCCTACGAAATCTGGGAAAAAGAAGTCGGGATCCCGCGCGAACGTATTATTCGCATCGGCGATAACAAAGGTGCGCCATACGCATCTGACAACTTCTGGCAGATGGGTGACACTGGTCCGTGCGGCCCGTGCACCGAAATCTTCTACGATCACGGCGACCACATTTGGGGTGGCCCTCCGGGAAGTCCGGAAGAAGACGGCGACCGCTACATTGAGATCTGGAACATCGTCTTCATGCAGTTCAACCGCCAGGCAGATGGCACGATGGAACCGCTGCCGAAGCCGTCTGTAGATACCGGTATGGGTCTGGAGCGTATTGCTGCGGTGCTGCAACACGTTAACTCTAACTATGACATCGACCTGTTCCGCACGCTGATCCAGGCGGTAGCGAAAGTCACTGGCGCGACCGATCTGAGCAATAAATCGCTGCGCGTAATCGCTGACCACATTCGTTCTTGTGCGTTCCTGATCGCGGATGGCGTAATGCCGTCCAATGAAAACCGTGGTTATGTACTGCGTCGTATCATTCGTCGCGCAGTGCGTCACGGCAATATGCTCGGCGCGAAAGAAACCTTCTTCTACAAACTGGTTGGTCCGCTGATCGACGTTATGGGCTCTGCGGGTGAAGACCTGAAACGCCAGCAGGCGCAGGTTGAGCAGGTGCTGAAGACTGAAGAAGAGCAGTTTGCCCGTACTCTGGAGCGCGGTCTGGCGTTGCTGGATGAAGAGCTGGCAAAACTTTCTGGTGATACGCTGGATGGTGAAACGGCTTTCCGTCTGTACGACACCTATGGCTTCCCGGTTGACCTGACGGCTGATGTTTGTCGTGAGCGCAACATCAAAGTTGACGAAGCTGGTTTTGAAGCAGCAATGGAAGAGCAGCGTCGTCGCGCGCGCGAAGCCAGCGGCTTTGGTGCCGATTACAACGCAATGATCCGTGTTGATAGTGCATCTGAATTTAAAGGCTATGACCATCTGGAACTGAACGGCAAAGTGACCGCGCTGTTTGTTGATGGTAAAGCGGTTGATGCCATCAATGCAGGCCAGGAAGCTGTGGTCGTGCTGGATCAAACGCCATTCTATGCGGAATCCGGCGGTCAGGTTGGTGATAAAGGCGAACTGAAAGGCGCTAACTTCTCCTTCGCGGTGGAAGATACGCAGAAATACGGCCAGGCGATTGGTCACATCGGTAAACTTGCTGCGGGTTCTCTGAAAGTGGGCGACGCTGTGCAGGCTGATGTTGATGAGGCTCGTCGCGCCCGTATTCGTCTGAATCACTCCGCAACGCACCTGATGCACGCTGCGCTGCGCCAGGTTCTGGGGACTCATGTATCGCAGAAAGGTTCACTGGTTAACGACAAGGTGCTGCGCTTCGACTTCTCACACAACGAAGCGATGAAACCGGAAGAGATTCGTGCGGTCGAAGACCTGGTGAACGCACAGATTCGTCGCAATTTGCCGATCGAAACCAACATCATGGATCTCGAAGCGGCGAAAGCGAAAGGTGCGATGGCGCTGTTCGGCGAGAAGTATGATGAGCGTGTACGCGTGCTGAGCATGGGCGATTTCTCCACCGAGCTGTGTGGCGGTACTCACGCCAGCCGCACTGGTGATATTGGTCTGTTCCGCATCATCTCTGAATCGGGTACTGCTGCAGGCGTTCGTCGTATCGAAGCGGTAACCGGAGAAGGCGCTATCACCACCGTTCATGCAGACAGCGATCGCTTAAGCGAAGTCGCGCATCTGCTGAAAGGCGATAGCAATAATCTGGCGGATAAAGTGCGCTCAGTACTGGAACGTACGCGTCAGTTAGAAAAAGAACTACAACAGCTTAAAGAACAAGCTGCCGCACAGGAGAGCGCAAATCTTTCCAGTAAGGCAATTGATGTTAATGGTGTTAAGCTGTTGGTTAGCGAGCTTAGCGGTGTTGAGCCGAAAATGTTGCGTACCATGGTTGACGATTTAAAAAATCAGCTGGGGTCGACAATTATCGTGCTGGCAACGGTAGCCGAAGGTAAGGTTTCTCTGATTGCAGGCGTATCTAAGGACGTCACAGATCGTGTGAAAGCAGGGGAACTGATTGGTATGGTCGCTCAGCAGGTGGGCGGCAAGGGTGGTGGACGTCCTGACATGGCGCAAGCCGGTGGTACGGATGCTGCGGCCTTACCTGCAGCGTTAGCCAGTGTGAAAGGCTGGGTCAGCGCGAAATTGCAATAATATAAGCGTCAGGCAATGCCGTGGACTCGCTTCACGGCATTCGCATTAACGCTATCGACAACGATAAAGTCAGGTTGAAGTTGTGTATATCGGCTAAACTTAGGTTTAACAGAATGTAATGCCATGACTGCTTACATGTAATGTGTTTGTCATTGCTTACTTTTTGGCGTTATATGATGGATAATGCCGGGATACAGAGAGACCCGACTCTTTTAATCTTTCAAGGAGCAAAGAATGCTGATTCTGACTCGTCGAGTTGGTGAGACCCTCATGATTGGGGATGAGGTCACCGTGACAGTTTTAGGGGTAAAGGGCAACCAGGTACGTATTGGCGTAAATGCCCCGAAGGAAGTTTCTGTTCACCGTGAAGAGATCTACCAGCGTATCCAGGCTGAAAAATCCCAGCAGTCCAGTTACTAATCTTTCCGCGTCTCATCTTTATCGGTGAGACGCACCCTCAAAATTTCTCTTTCACTCCATTGTCTTTTCGCTTTACTCCCGTTCATTCAACTTAAGTCTCCATTTTTTTGCATTACTGCTATCTGTCAGACCTCCGTTTTTCTGTTGATAAAACACTCTTTTTGACGTTTTTACAGACTAATTGAGCGTGAAGTGTGCAAACGATAAAAGTGTGGGAAAAATTGTTTGACTTATAAGTCTCAGAAAGTAATATGTGCGCCACGCAGCGACGATGAGCGATAAACAAGTTCTTCGAAGCACTCGTAAGAGGCGTGTGGTGAGGTGGCCGAGAGGCTGAAGGCGCTCCCCTGCTAAGGGAGTATGCGGTCAAAAGCTGCATCCGGGGTTCGAATCCCCGCCTCACCGCCATTTGCATCCGTAGCTCAGCTGGATAGAGTACTCGGCTACGAACCGAGCGGTCGGAGGTTCGAATCCTCCCGGATGCACCATCTCTTACTTGATATGGCTTTAGTAGCGGTATCAATATCAGCAGTAAAATAAATTTCCCGATGCATCCGTAGCTCAGCTGGATAGAGTACTCGGCTACGAACCGAGCGGTCGGAGG